>Ga0100377_1001595_pt1 | contig 19393 bp, 17 predicted proteins | sample CryGeymeta201501_FD_83664 | JGI IMG/M metagenome (GOLD analysis project Ga0100377, IMG submission 83664) | Groundwater microbial communities from Crystal Geyser aquifers in Utah, USA - Crystal Geyser metaG 2015-01 | ecosystem: Environmental > Aquatic > Deep subsurface > Groundwater | place: USA...
CCCCCCCCCCCCCCCAGAGCAAGGAGACCCTCAGCGCCACCTGGCTCGATGCGATGGCAGGTCCGAGCTCATCGCCGTCCGCGAGTCGGCCGGGCCGCATGGCCGGCAACAACTCGGGAGGCGAGCCATCACCTGTGCAGTTGTGGCTCGTCTTCGGCTTCAACTCCGCACATGAGAGCTATCATCGGATAGTTTGTGTCGAAGATCGGTCATTACTCGGGAGGTGATGGCTCGCCTCCTCCGTTGTTGCCGCGGGCGAGCCCGAGCACATGGCCGGCTGCGCGTGCTCCAGCTCCTCGCCATGGAGGCGTCGGTGGCACTGCCGCCGCCCGGCTGCTATCCCGCGACCTCGCGCGTCACCAGGGTCAGCACCGCGCGCGTGGAGCCGCCCGACCCGCTGGCGTGGGCGAGCTCGACCTGCACCAGGTCGCGCTCGGCCAACAGGTCCTCCAGAGAGCTGTAGCCGTCGTCGGCGAAGGTCTGGGTCGGCCCCGGCTCCAGTGCGAGCTCGGGCAAGCGCCCGCGGCCCAGCTCGGTCAGGGTCTCGATGGCCTCTCCCAGGGCCGGCAGGGCCAGGTCGGGGCGCTGGCGCAGCTCAGGCCGCTCGGCGCTGCGGGCCACGGCCTCCAGGCCCTCGGTGCTCAGGCCGAGGATCGTGATGACCTCTACCTTTCCGCGCATGTCCCGGCGGGCGCTCCAGGCGATGCCGGGGGTCGCGCGGGGCGCCACGCGCACGTCGGTGACCTTGACCTCTCCCAGGCCCAGGCGGGGGAGCCAGCGGCGCGCGAGATCGGCCATCGCCTCGACCACGCGGGTGTGGGGGACCTCGGAGATCGAGGTCTCCAGGCGGCGGCGCCGGGACAGCTCCAGGTGCAGGAAGTCGCGCAGGTAGGACTCGTGGGAGCCCTCGTCCAGGGCCCCCTGGGCGACCAGGATCTCGCCCACCCGCCGCCAGCCGGCGCGCTGCTCGGAGCTGAGGCGCTCGACCTGCTCGGGGCTGGTGAAGCCCAGCGCCACGGCCATCTCGCCGAAGCGCAGATCTGCCAGCTCGGGGCCGGCCGTGCGCTGGCACCGACGCACCTGCTCGGCCTGCTCGGGCGTCAGGATGCCGTGCTCGACGGCGAGCTCACCCAGCATCATGCGGCCCAGCCCCTGCTCGCCGAGGGCGGCATCGAGCTGGGCCTGCTGCACCACGCCGAGCTGGACCAGGAACTCGCCGTAGAAGGCCATCCGGGCTCCCTGGAGGGCGTCGGCGACGAGGGATGCGCGCCGACACCCTGGAGACTACAGCGCAATGGCACCGGGAGCCGCCATGATCGACGCCCACAACCACCTGGACCGCTGCGCGGATCCCCTCGCCGAGCGCGATGCGGCGCGGGCTCTCGGCGTACAGGCGCAGATCATGGCCGGCGTGGACGCGGCTGGCTGGCGGGCCCAGGCCCGGCTGGCGCGCCAGCCCGACCTGTGGGTCACCTTTGGGGTCCACCCCTGGACGGCGGCGCGCTGTGACGACGCAGAGCTGGCCTGGGCCCTCGCGGTGCTGCCCGCCGCCCTGGACGGGGCCCTGGACGTGGCCCCCGTCGGCCTGGGGGAGCTGGGCCTGGACCACGGCCGGCGGCTCCCCGCGGCGAGCAGTGCCCGCCAGGAGCGCGCCTTCCGCGCGCAGCTCGGCCTGGCGAGGGAGCGGAACCTGCCCCTGGTGCTGCACATCGTGCAGGCCCATGGCCGGGCCCTGGAGATCCTGCGGGAGGAGGGCCTGCCGGCCGCGGGCGGCATGGTCCACTCCGCCAGCATCCCGGCCGAGCTGGTGCCGGCCTGGCTGGACCTGGGCCTGTACCTGTCCTGGAGCGGGGCCCTGAGCCGCCAGGACAAGCTGCGGGCCGCCGCGTCCCGCGTGCCGCTGGACCGCCTGCTGGTCGAGACGGACGCCCCGGACCAGCCGCCGAGGGGCCACGGGACACCCAATCGGCCCGCGTGGCTGCCCGAGGTGGTCGCTGCCCTGGCCGGCGTGCATGGTGTGGACGCCGCCACCATGGCAGAGCACACCACCAACAACGCCCGCCGCCTGTTCGGCCTGGAGGCCCCTGTCGGCCTGGAGACGCCATGAGCCTGCCCGAGGAGCCCCCCGCCCTGCCCCCGCCCCGCCGGCGCCTGCACCGGCGCTGGGATCGCCTGGGCCGCCTGGTGGGCGACGCGGGCATGGCGCGCCTGCAAGGCGCCCACGTCATGGTCATCGGCCTGGGCGGCGTGGGCTCCTGGGCCGCCGAGGGCCTGGCCCGCAGCGGCATCGGCCGCCTGATCCTGGTCGACTTCGACCTGGTCTGCGTGACGAATACCAACCGCCAGCTCCCGGCCCTGCACGGCACCGTGGGCCAGCCCAAGGCCACGGTCCTGGCCGAGCGCCTGCGCCGGGTGAACCCCGAGGCCGAGATCAAGGCCGTGCCGGTCTTCTACGAGGCCCGCACCGCCGACATGCTCCTCGGGCGGGCCGGCTCCGGCCGCGGTCCCGACCTGGTCCTCGACGCCATCGACAACATCACGGCCAAGTGCCACCTGCTGGCCGCCTGCCGCGACCGGGCCCTGCCGGTGGTCTGCTGCACCGGCGCCTCGGGCCGCATGGACCCGACGCGCATTCGCACCGCCGACCTGGCCGACACCCGCATCGACCCCCTCGCCGCCCAGGTGCGCAAGCTCCTCCGCCAGCAGCACGGTTTCCCTCGCAAGGGCGCCTTCGGCATCCCCTCGGTCTACAGCGAGGAGCCGCTGCGGCCCTCCCAGCCCCTGGCCTACGACGGCGAAGAGGGCTTCGCCTGCGTCTGCCCCGGCGGCGACAACGACCACCACAGCTGCGAGGACCGCCACGTGATCTGGGGCACGGCCGGCTTCGTCACCGGGGCCGCGGGCCTGGCGGCGGCCAGCCTGGCGGTGCGCGTCCTGCTGGGCGAGGCGGGCTGAGGCCGCCCCGGGCACCGCTCAGCCCTGGACGGGCGCGGCGCTGATCGGCACGTCGAGCCAGCGACAGTCGATGCGGCCGTTCCAGATCTCGTGGCGCTTCGCCGGCCGAAGGCCGAGCTGGCGCGCCAGGGCGGGGCTGCCGGCCAGGACCCAGGCGTGCCAGCCCAGGAAGTGCTGCCGCAGCACATCGCCCAGGGCCCGCATGGTGGCCGTGGCCTCGGCCTCGTCCCCCAGGCGCGCGCCGTAGGGCGCGTTGGTGACGACGAGCCCGGGCGGACCATCGGGGGGGCGGGCCTGCTCCAGGGGGAGCTTGTCCAGGCGCACGCAGTCCTGGAGGCCCAAGGCGGCGAGGCCCTCGCGGGCGAGGCCCAGGGCCGTGCCGTCCCGGTCGCTGCCGACGATGGGCGGCACCGGGCGCGGCGGCCGCTCCCGGGCCTCGGTCACCAGGCGCTGCCACAGGGCCTGGTCATGTTGGGCCCAGCCCGAGAAGCCCCACCGGCTGCGGGCCAGGCCCGGCGCGTCTCCCCGCGCCATGGCCGCCCCCTCGCGCAGCAGGGTGCCCGTGCCGCACATGGGATCGACCAGGGGCGCGCCGGCGCGGGCCGCGGCCGGCCAGCCGGCGATGCGCAGCAGGGCCGCCGCGAGGTTCTCCTTCAGGGGGGCCACCCCGCCCTGGACCCCGCCGCTGCGCAGGTGCAGGGGCGGACCCGACAGGTCCAGGCTCACGCGGCAGCGGTCGACGTCCAGGTAGACGTGGACCCGCAGATCCGGGTCCTGCAGGTCCACCGAGGGCCGGGCCCCGGTGCGATCGCGCAGCTCGTCGCAGATGGCGTCCTTGACGCAGCGCGCCGAGAAGCCGCTGTGGCGCAGCTCCGGGTTGGTCCCGACGAAGTCGACGGCCAGGGTCTGCGTCGCGCCCAGGTGCTCGACCCAGGGCACCGACCGCACGGTGTCGTAGAGCTGGCGCGCGTCCCGGGAGGGGCCGAAGGCCACCTGGAGCAGGACGCGGCTGGCCACCCGCGAGCCCAGCAGGGCTCGGTAGGCGGCCTCGCGGTCGGCCCGCAGGCGGACGGCGCCGCGCAGGCAGGTGCCCGTGGGCAGGCCCAGCTCGACCAGCTCCTCGGCGAGCACGGGCTCCAGGCCCGTCGGACAAGGCAGGGTCAGGATCTCCACGGGCTCAGGTGCCCCGCCGGCTCAAGGACAGCTCACGTGGAGGCCGAAGGGGACCTCGGGCCCGCCCGGACCGTCGACGATGACCAGGTAGCGTGATGCCTCGTTCTGCCAGATCGAGACGGTGTGGCGGCCCGAGCCGGTCTCGCCCTCGCACTCGAGCACGGCGTTGTCCGCCGTCGGGCAGACGCTGTCGTCCTCCCAGCGCATCACGAAGAGGTCGAGGTCATCACAGGGGGAGCTGAGGTTGAAGTCGACGTAGCCATCCCCCGGGTGATCGAAGGCGTAGACGCGCTCTCGGCCGGCGTACTTGTCGCGGTCGACCACGGCGCAGTACCAGGACAGGTAGGCGTCCCCGTCGAGCTGATCGGTGCCCCCCTCGGTGGTGTCGACCAGGTCCTCCCCGCAGGAGATGGTCGCGGTCACGCAGTCGGGCCCGCCGACGCTGGAGGGGGTGGGGCCCTCCTTGCAGTCGGGGTCCACGAAGACGTCGGCATCGGTGTCGGTGTCGGTGTCGGTGTCGGTGTCGGAGTCCGTGTCGCTGTCGGTGTCGGAGTCCGTGTCGCTGTCGGTGTCCGTGTCACCGTTGCCGCTGATGTCGATCTTGAAGGCGTCGCAGCCCATGGGCAGCAGGAGCAGGACCAGGCCGATGGCCGGGAGGGGCTTGCACAAGGTCACGGGACCTCAGGGGCAGGTGGTGGAGATGGCGAAGTTGTCCTCGGCGCCGTCCACGCCGTCGACGATCACCAGGTAGTCCGACTCGCTGCTGTCCCAGACCGAGATGGTGCCCCCGCCCGGGCTGTCGTCGAAGTCGCAGGACCGGGCCAGGGTCGACTCGGCCGTGGGGCACTCGCCGTCGCTCTCGAAGTAACCCCACCGCAGCACGAAGAGGTTCATGTCGGCGCAGGGGCTGTCGAGGCGGATGTCGACGGTGCCGGTGCCCGGGTGGTGGAAGGCGTAGACCCGCTCGCGACCGGCCCAGTGATCGTCGGTGCTCCAGTTGCAGGTCCAGGCCTGGTAGGCCTCGGCCCCAAAGGAGGCGTCGCCATTGACCAGGCTGTCGACCAGGCTGGTGTCGCAGGCAAGCTGGTCGGTCACGCAGGCCTGGGTCGGCGGGCCGTCCACGACGCGCTGGTCGCACAAGGGGCTGGCGCCGGTGTCGCCGCCTCCGTCCCCCCCGCCGGTGTCGCTGCCGCCCCCGTCGCCGCCCCCGTCGCCGCCGCCGCCGTCGCCGCTGGTGCCGCCGCCGTCGGTGGAGGTGGCCGTGTCCCCCCCGCCGTCGCCGGTGGCCCCGCCGTCGCCGGAGGCGCTGTCGCGCGTGGTGGGCGCCTTGAAGATCGCGCACCCGCCCAGGCTCGGGATGATCAGGCCCACGAGCGGGACCCAGGCCATGTGCACGCGCATGCGCTCCTCCAGGACCCTGAGGATACCCGCAGGCTCCCGGGACCGCCACGCGGAGCGGCCCATGGGCAGCCTCCGGACCGCGCGGCGCAGCCCCCAGCCCAGAGCCCCAGCGCCCCGGCCCCGCCCTCAGCTCGCCAGCACGCCCTCGCCGGCGTGGACCAGGGCCGCGTAGCGCCCGCCTCGGGCCAGCAGGTCGGCGTGGGTGCCCTGCTCGACGATGAGCCCCTGGTCCATGACGCAGATCCGGTCGGCGGCCTGGACCGTGCTCAGGCGGTGGGCGATGACGATGACGGTCTTGCGGCGGAAGATCTGCACCAGGGCGTCCTGGACCAGGGCCTCGGTGATGGAGTCGATGCTCGCGGTGGCCTCGTCGAGGATGATGACCTCGGGGGCGTGGGCCATGGTCCGCGCGAAGGTGAGGAGCTGGCCCTCGCCCACCGACAGGTCCGCGCCGCGCTCTCGCAGCACGTGGTCCCAACCCAGGGCGTGTACGAAGCGGTCGGCGTGGACCAGGGCCGCGGCGGCCTCGCGCTGCTCGGGGCCGATCTGCGCGTCGCCCAGGTCGACGTTGAAGGCGATGTCCTCGCTGAAGACCTGGATGTCCTGGCGCACGGCGGCGACGTGGCGGCGCAGGGCCGGCAGACGCAGCTCGGACAGCTCGACCCCGTCCAGGGTGATCGAGCCGGTGTAGCCGGCGTAGGAGCGGTCCAGCAGGCGGGTGATGGTGGTCTTGCCCGAGCCGGTGGCGCCGACGATGGCCACGACCTCCCCGGGGCGGACCTCGAGGTTGACGCCGCGCAGCACCTCGGGGGCGCCGGGCCGGTAGGCGAAGCGCACATCCCGCAGGACGAGGTGCCCCTGCAGGTGCGCAAGGTCGCGGCTGCCCTCGGGCACCCGGTCGTCCTCGGCCAGCAGGCCGGTGATCTTGATGAGGGCCGCGATGGCGCGCTGGATGATGGTGATCTTGTTGCTGGCGTCGCGCAGCGGCACGAAGAGGCGGTCGAGGTAGTCGACGAAGGCGACCACCGTGCCGACCGTGACCGTGGTGCTCAGCAGGGGCAGGCCCGTGGCCCGGCCCAGCTCGCCAGCGCCGTACCACAGCAGCACGCCCACCACGATGCTGCTGAAGCCGTCGACGATGCTGAACATCAGCGACTCGTAGATGTTGCTGCGGGTCGAGGCGGAGCGGAAGCGGCGGTTGCGCTCGTCGAAGCGGGACTCGCTGTCGGCCTCGTTGCCGTAGAGCTGCACAATCTCGACGCCGTCGATGCGCTCGGCCATGAAGGCGTTGACCGAGGCCAGGGCCTCGCGGATCTCCACGAAGAGCCGCCGCATCACCCGCCGCATCAGGTTGATGGCCAGCAGCAGGGGGGGCGCGAGCACCAGGGTGATCACGGTCATGCCCGGGTGCAGCAGCACCATGGCGATGACGACGCCCACGATGGTCAGGCCGTCGAGCACGATGGTGATGGCGCCGGCGGTGAGCGCGTCGCCCAGGCTGTCCACGTCGCTGGTCAGGCGGGTCATCAGGCGGCCGGTGGGCTGCCGGTCGAAGAAGCGCTGGGAGAGGCCCAGGATGTGGCGGAAGCCGGCCGCGCGCAGGCGCAGGATGGTGCGGTTGCCGCCGAAGGACAGGACGATGGTGTAGGTGGCCTGGCAGACGTAGGCCAGGACCACGGCGCCCAGGTACAAGGCGGCCAGCTGGGGCAGGCCCTCGGCCTTGCCCGTGGAGATGTGGGCGTCGATGGCCTTGCGCAGCAGCAGGGGCTGGGCCAGGCCGAGCAGGGTGACGGCGGGCGTGACGAGCAGGGCCACCCCGAAGGCCCAGGCGTCGGGCCGCGCGTAGGGCCAGATCGAGGCGACGATCCGCGTATCGGACCGCCCCTCACCCCGGGCCTCGTCGAGGGCCTCGCCGCTCATGCCGACTCCTCGGCTTCGATCCCGGGCTCGTCGCGGCGCTCGCGCTGGGCCTCCCAGGTGTCGCGGTACAGGCCCGGCCGTTCTCTCAGCTCCGCGTGGGTGCCCTGGTCCACGACGCGCCCCTCGTCGAGGACGACGATGCGGTCGGCGTGGCGGAGGGCCGAGAGGCGGTGGCTCACGATGAAGGTCGTGGGCGCCCGCGGGCTGCGGGACAGGGCGGTCAGGGTGTCGACCAGGCGGGCCTCGGTCTGGTGGTCCACGGCCGAGAGCACGTCGTCGAGGATGATGACGTCGGCCTCGCGGTACAAGCCGCGGGCCAGGGCGGTGCGCTGGCGCTGGCCGCCGGAGAGCATGATCCCGCGCTCCCCGACGACGGTGTCCATGCCCTCAGGCAGGGAGGCGAGGTCGCCGCTCAGAGCCGCCTGCTCGACCACGCGGCCCAGCCGCTCGGCGTCGGGCGTGGGCTCCAGGGCGATGTTCGCCGCGATGCGGTCTCCGAACAGGAAGGGCCGCTGGGGCACCATGGCCAGCCGGCGGCGCCAGGCGTCCAGGTCCAGGCGCACCAGGTCGGCCCCGGCCCCGTCGCGGCCCTGGACGGCCACGGTCCCGGCCGGGGGGTTGAAGACCCGGGCCAGCAGGCGGACCAGGGTGGTCTTGCCGCTGCCGGTCCGGCCGAAGACGCCGATGACGGCGCCAGGCGCGATGTCCAGGTCGATGCCGTGCAGGACGGGGCGCTCGGGATCGTCGGGGTAGGCGAAGTCCAGCCCGCGGACCTGGAAACCCGGACCGTGGCCGGTGCCGGGCTGGCCGGCCGGGTGGGCGCCCTCGGGCCGCTCCACCGGCGCGTCGAGCAGCTCGAAGATGCGCTCCAGGGCGGCGCGGCTCTGCTGCACGATGGACAGCATCCAGCCCAGCGAACGCAGCGGGCCGGCCAGGGTGGCGAGCAGGGTCACGAAGGCGGCCAGGTCGCCGACGCTCACCTCGCCCCGCAGGGCCATGGGGCCGCCGACGCCGATGAGCAGGGCCACGGCCACCCCGCTGGCCAGGATGAGCAGCGGGAAGGCCACCGAGCGCAGCCAGGCCAGCTTCATGGACAGGCGGTACAGCTCGTGGTTGCGGCGCTCGAAGCGCTCGATGAAGGCGTCCTCGGCCACGAAGCCCTGGATGGTCGCCATGCCCTGCAGGGCGCCGAGGACCTGGTCGGAGAGCAGGCCGGTCTCGGCCTGGAAGCGCCGCTGGGTCTGGAGGAGGAGCTGGATGAAGAAGCGGACCGCGACCAGGCCCACCAGGAGCGGGGCGATGAGGAACAGGGTCAGGCGGGGCGACAGGGCCACCATCTGGCCGCCGGTCATCAGGAAGGCGGTGCTGACGTTGACCAGGGACAGGGGGCCGAAGCCCATGGCCAGGCGGGCCCAGGTGATGTCGTTGCTGGCCCGGCTCACGATGTCGCCGCGCTTGTGGGTCGCGTAGAAGCCCGGCTGCAGGCGCATGAGGTGGGAGAAGATGTCCCGACGGACCTCGTACTCGACGTCGCGGCCTGGGTTGAAGAACAGGACCCGGGACAGGGAGCGCACGCCCATGACGACCAGGCCCATGGCCACGATCCACGCGGCGTGGGGGCCGACGGGCTGGCTGCCGCGCAGGGCGTCGATGGCGGCGCCGATCTCGACGGGGATCCGCACCGCAAGCCAGTTGGTCAGCAACAAGGCAGCGACGCCGCCCCCATAGGACAGCGCGTGCTGCCGGCCATAGTCCCGGGCCAAGCGCAGCAGCGGGTGCACTCAGGGCTCCCGGTCGGCTGCAGGCATGTCCAGGAGGAAGCGCGCATCGGGGTCGACGACGAAGCGCCCCGCCAGGACCTCGGTGCCCAGGACCAGCTGCGGGCTGGGGCCGTGGACCACTCGCAGGCGCAGGGTGATGAGGCGGCCCCCCAGGCGGACCCGGGTCGAGAAGCCGGTGGGATCGACCTCGAAGCTGCCCTCGCCCAGGTGCAGCACCACCTTGTCCCCGGTCGGGCGCCCCAGGGACGCCGACAACACCGAGCCGCGGACCCCGGTGGCCATGCTGGCGACGACCCGCAGGCCGCCCAGGTCCACCAGCTCGACGTGCTCCTCCAGGCCGACCAACAGCCGCGCGCCCAGGGGGGGCGTGCGCGGGGGCACCAGCGCCTCCTCCTCTGGAGCCAGGCCGTCCTCGTCCAGCCAGGCCGGGCTCAGCTGGGCCTCATCGGACAAGGTCGGGCCAGGCGCGTCGCCCTCGGTCAGGTCCTCCTCCGGGGCCTCACGATCGGCCTGCAAGGCGTCGAGCAGGCGGGCGGCGTCCCGCTCGGCCCCGCTCTCCTCGACCTCCTCTTCGGCGGTGCCCTCGTCCTGGGGCTGCCCCTGGCGCACCGCCGCGGGCCGGTCGCCGGGGGGCGGCTGCAGCGCGTCCAGCTCCTCCTCGTCCAGGCCCTCCTCGTCGAGGAGCGGCTGGTCGAAGAGCGGCTCGGCGGGCGCAGGGGCTCCAGGCAGCTCGGGATCGGTCGGAGGCGTGGCCATGGCGGCCCTGCTATCCCAACCGGACCGCCCTGCCGGGCCCGTGGCGCCGCCCGAAGGGATAGTGTCGGCCTTGCCGACGGAGGATGGATGCCCCAGGGACCGCCCCCCCCCGCTGCCGAGCCCGGCCGCCCGCGCCCCGGCCAGGGCTACCGCGTGCTCATGGCCGCAGAGCGTCGGGTCGCCCGCCTGGCGCGCCGCTTCGAAGCCCGCCGCGGCCCGGCCGTGCGCCAGGACGAGCTGAGCCTGCGCTCGACCGTCGGCTACCAGCTCCACGCCGTGGTCCACCGACCGGCTGGCGCTACCGGAGCGACCGGAGCGACCGGGGCAACCGGCCGCCTGCCCGCCGTCGTGCTGTGCCCCGGCATTGACGACGACGGCAGCATCTTCGACACCATGCTGGCCCCGATCAGCGCCGACGAGGTCGCCCGCCTGGGCTGCGTGGCCCTGCGCTTCGACCCGGCCGGGCGCGGCAAGAGCTGGGGAGAAGAGGACTACGGCGGCCCCGAGCACCAGGACGACGTGGCCAGCTGCGTGCGCTACCTGGCCGGCCGCCCCGACGTGGACCCCGCGCGCATCGGGATCCTCTGCGTCTCGCTGGGGGTCGGCATGGGGATTGGCGCCGCCGCCATGCCCGACCTGGACGTGGCCTGGGTCCTGGACTGGGAGGGCCCCTGCGACCGGGAGATCATCACGGCCGGCGGGGCGCGCATGGCCCCGGCCGCCGGTCACAGCCTGGAGGACGACGTCTACTGGCTGCCCCGCGAGGCGGTCCGCAGCGTCGCCGCGCTGCGCTGCCCCTACGTCCGGCTCCAGGCCGAGGTCGACCACGCCCAGCCGGGGGAGACGCGCCACGCCACCCGCATGCTGCACGCCGCGGCCGCGGCCCACGCCGCCGGCACGCTGCCCTGGTTCCAGATCAACGACCACCCGCGCAACGAGTCGCCGCCCCGGCCCCGCTGGCTGCGACCGGGCACCCTGGCGGCCCACCGGGCGCTGATCCGCAAGCTCAAGGTGCTGACGATCGATCCGAAGGCCCGCTGAGCGCGGGACCCGCCGCCGGGGCAGGGCGCCGGCAGTCCGCCAGGCGGTAGAAGCCCACGGTGACCTGCCCGTCGTGGACCTCCTCGGGGAGCAGCACCTCGTCGAGGTCGGTGCGGGCCGGCAGGCGCGCCGTGGCGCCCGGCAGGCCGTCGAGGGGCAGGAGGCGGCAGGCGGCCTCCACGCGAGCGCAGACCGAGTCGGAGCTCGCCTCGGGAAGCGAGGGCCGGCTGAGGCAGGTCGTGCCGCGCAGGAAGAGCTGGCCGTCCTGCAAGGGGGCGGTCGAGGCAGGCACCCAGCGCAGGCCCGGCGCCAGGCCGGCGAGGACCTGGGCCATGGAGGAGGCGCGGTGCGGGCCGTCGTCGTAGCGGACCACGCTGCCAGCCGGCAGGGTGGGCACCGTGTCCCGCAGCCAGGACCACTCGGCGTGGCGGGCCAGGAAGAGCCAGCCGGTGCTGGCGGGCAGGGCCACCAGGGCGGTGCCGAGCAGGGCGAGGGCAGCGGCCCGCCGCGGCGCGAGGCCGGCCAGGCGCGGACCGAAGGCCAATGCGGTCAGGGCGATCCAGGCCGGCATCGCCAGCAGCTGCAGGCGCATGGCGTCGGCCAGGGGCCAGCTCTTGGCCACCAGGACCAGGGTGAGCAGCAGCCAGGCCGCCCAGGGCAGCGCGGCGCGCCGGGTGCCCCGGCCCAGGGCGAGCACCGGCCCCACCCACAGCAGGGGCGAGGTCCAGCGCAGGTCCAGGGCGAGGTGCTCCAGGCCGCCCCGGTCACTCACCCGCGGCAGGACCAGGCCCAGCAGGGCCATGGGCGAGCCGAGGAGGTGGGGCTGGAGCGGCCCGCCCGGGTCGAGACCAGGCATGTCGCGGAGCCGCAGCACGACCAGGACACCGCCCAGGACCAGGCCCAGCCAGGGGCCACCGTGGCGGAAGGCGGCCCTGCCGCGGCGGGCCAGGGGCAATGCCACCAGGGCCGGCAGGACCAGCAGGCCCTCGGGGCGGACGTGGACCATGAGGCCGGCCGCCAGACCGGCCATGGCGCCGGCCACCAGGGCGCCCTCCCCGGCCTCTACGCTGGCCACGGCGCCGGCGGCGGCCACCAGGGCCAGGGTCGTGAGGGGCACCGTCATGACCTCGGTGGCCGACAGGCGCAAGGCCAGCGGCAGCACGGCCATGAACAGGCCACCCAGCCGGGCGGTGTGGCGGCCGCCCACCGGGCGCAGCGTCGCCCACAGGGCCAGCGGCGCCACGGCGGAGAGCGCCAGGTCGGTGCCGAAGACCACGGCGGGGTGCGCGCCCAGCAGGCGCACGATCGGCGCCATGAGCGCGCTCAGGCCTTGTCCGTAGAGGGCGGGCACCTGGGCCTGGCCCATGGCCATGGCCAGCTTCTCGTAGCCGGCGAGGGCCCCGTTGAAGGGCGCGCCGGGCCACTGCAGCAGGCGCAGCCCCAAGGACAACACGCCGATGCCGGCCAGCTCCCGCCGCTCTGCCGGCGCCAGGCCCCGGAGGCCGCGGGCGGCCATGGCCAGCCCCAGGAAGGCCAGCAGCAGGGGCAGGGGCGTCAAGACGCGGGCGGCGTCGCCGGCGGCCGGATCGGGCGCGGCGGGCGCCTGCACCACGCGCTCGGGTGGCACCGCCGGGCGCTCGGGCAGGGGGGCAGGGGCGGCGACCGGCGGCGCGGCCGCCAGGCGGGCGCAGAAGGCGGCGTGGACCTGCTCCTCGACAGAGGCCGGAGGGCGCTCCCCCTCGTGCCAGGGGTCCTCGGGGACCGGCCCGACCAGCTCCCAGCGGGGGAACACGGTCCAGCCGCCGTGGGTGCAGATGCCCTCGCGGCCGGCCCGGTCGGGCACCACCTCCAGGGGCGGCAGGGTCTGGCCAGCGCGAGGGAGAGCGAGGGAGAGGTGGTAGCGCTCGAACTCGCTGTGGATCTCGATCTCGTCCACGCGGGCCGGGCCGACCGGGTCCCCCACGGCGTACAGGCGGCCGCTGCCCTCTTCGGCCCCGGGGAAGGCGGGGCCCCCACCGGCGACCGGGGGGGCGGCCAGCTGCTCGCCCGGCAGGCTCGCACGCACCGCAGGCACCGCAAGCTGGGGCACCGCGGGCAGATCGCCGCCCACGGGCGGGACGGCCCGGGCCGAGAGCAGGAGGGAGAGCAGCAGGGGGGTCACGCGCCGGCACCCTACCCGGGCCGAGCGGTCGCCGCCGCTGTCGCGGTCGTGGTCCCGCGCAGCCGGCGAGGGATCGACGCGGTCCCCACCCCCCGACCGGATCCGGTTAGCGCGCCCCATGCTCGCCCATCCTCGCCACGACCGCCTCTGGGCCGCGATCCTGCCCCTCCTCCCGACCGCGGACCTGGCCCACGATCGCGACCACGTCTTGCGGGTCTACGCCTGGGCCCTGCGCCTGGCCCCCGAGGCGGGCGCCGACCCGGACCTGGCCGGCGCGGCCGCCCTGGTCCACGACCTGGTGAACATCCCCAAGGACTCACCCGACCGCCCCCTGGGCGGCGAGGCCAGCGCCAAGGCCAGCCGGGGCCACCTGGACACGGCCGGCTACGCGCCCGAAGAGCGGGAGGCCGTGGTCGAGGCGGTGCGCACCTGCTCCTGGTCCCGGGGCCTGGCCCCCACGGGACCGCTGGGCCGCGTGCTCCAGGACGCCGACCGGCTGGACGCCCTGGGGGCGGTGGGCCTGGCCCGCAACCTGGCCTGCGCCCAGAGCTTCGCCGCCCGCTCTCCCAGCCGCTTCTACGATCCCCAGGATCCGCTGGGGGACAGCGGTCGCGCCCTCGACGACCTGCGCAACGCCGCCGACCACCTGCCCCGCAAGCTGCTGCGCCTGGCCCGCAGCATGCACACCGAGACGGCCCGGGCCGAGGCGGTGCGCCGCCACGCCTTCCTGGAGGCCTGGCTCGGGCAGCTGACCCACGAGGCCGCGGTGGCCCGCCCCTGGGCGTGACGCGGATGTCGCGATCTGTCGCGCCCGCGCTGCGCGGGGGGGCCACGATCCGACGATGAGCACGTCGCCATGCGGATCGTGAGGCCTGGCACGACCATTGCTTCTGTACCGTGCACCCCCTCACCCCCGGTGCACCATGCGGTCCCTCGGTCTGGTCCTCGCCCTCCTCCCCCTCCCCCTCCTGCTGGCCTGCCCCTCTGAGGGTCCCTGGGACACCGGCGCGCGCGGCATGCCGCTGCAGGAAGGCCGCTGGATCTTCCAGGTCACCGACGCCACCGTCAGCGGTCCCTCCTGCCAGGGCATGTCCCCGCGCGACATCGTCGGCCAGAGCCTGTCCGGGCACATCGCCCTGCGGGGCCCCGCCCAGGCCGCGGTCGACCTGGACGGCGTGCAGCTGGTCGGCTCCTTCGACGGCACCTGGCTGGAGGCCCAGGGCAGCGTGGACATGACGCCCCCCGACCGGCCCGTCGAGGGCGGCGGCACGGTGGTCGTGGAGGACACCGGCGGCGTGGACGAGCCGGCCCCGCCCTGTGACAGCCCGGACGGCGACTCCAGCGGCAGCAGCACCCGTCCTGGCGGCGGCGGCGGCGGCGGCGGCGGCGGCGGCGGCGGCGGCGGCAGTGAGCCCGGCAGCCCCGGTCGTCCCGGCCCGATCCAGGTCACGCTCTCCGCCCAGGCCACGGCCCCCGTGCACCTCCAGGGCGACCTGGTCATCGTCTACGACATGCCCGAGCTGCACTGCCAGGTCGACGCCAGCATCCAGGCCCACGCCATCGACGGCGGCGACACCGTCAGCCCGCCCGTCGCCTCGGAGCCCGGCAGCGGCGGCCCCGACGACATGGTCGACACCGGCTGGGCCCGCGACTGAGCATGGAGCTGGCTCCCCCACCGCCCGGCGGTGGGGGACGCCGCCCGTCTGGTGCTACTCGTCGGCCCAGAGCTGCATCGACAACACGTACAGACCCTCGGTCCAGCTCCCGTCGTCATTGTACAGCTTGCGACTGTCCGTGATCTTCGGCGAGAGGTTGCCGAGCACCCCCGCCAGCGGGTTCGTGGGGTCGGTCGAGCCCAGGCCGCCCACCAGGCTGCCCAGGTCCAGGTCCAGGAAGCCACCGGCCAGGTCGATCATGGTGCCCATGTAGGTGCCCAGGCCGGCCACGACCTCGTCCTCTGTGTAGGTGTCCGCGTCGGCGCCGTAGTACAGGAGCGCGCCGTCCGGCACCTCGACGCCCAGGGCCAGCTTGGTGCCGTCCGTGAAGCCCAGGTCGATGGTGAGCTCGAGGCTGGCGTCGATCCAGTCTTCGCAGGACGAGCCGTTCTGCACGCCGGCCTTGAAGCGGAAGTCGGGCATGTGGAGCTGGGCCAGGGGCTCGGTGCTCTCCTTCATGCGCACGACCGTGGCGGTGCCAGGATCGAGGTCGATGCACCAGCCGTCGCTGCTGGGGGCCTGGTCGCCGCCGGGCAGGGCCGTGATGCCGGCGCCGATGATGTTGCCGAACATGCCGCCCAGGTCCAGGCTGCCGAGCATGGAGACCAGCGAGTCCTGGAGGAGCAGCTGCAGCGCGCCCTCATGGACCGCGACGCTCGCCTGGGCCCCGTCCAGCCCGTCGCTCTCGCCGGGGGTGGGGATGGTCGGCGCCGTGGTCGGTGCCTCGGCGTTGATGCCGATGCCCAGGCCCGCGCCCAGGCCCTGGGTGTCCGTGAACAGATCGCTGACGTCCGCGGACAGGGAGGTGCCCAGCAGGTCGGTCTGGAAGGCCAGGGGGCCGCCCAGCTCGATGGTGCCGTAGGAGTCGAGCACGTAGCCGAGGATGAGGTCACCCAGGGGCGCGATGAAGGAGGTGATGGCGTCGGTCACCAGCTCCAGGATGGCGCCGTCGAGGGCGCCGATCTCGAACTGGGCGGCGCCGATGTCGATGGCCGCGTCACCGACCACGAGCGACAACATGCCGTCGGCGTCGAGCTCGGGCAGCATGTTGAGGTCCATGGTGATCTGCTTGAAGCCCAGGTCGATGGGCACCACGAACCAGCCGTCCAGGGCGTTGATCTCGATGCCCAGCGAGACGTTGGAGATGACCAGCTGGGTGGCGATGCCGTCGGCCGAGGGCGTCAGGTAGGCGATGGTCGGCTCGTGGGTCACGCCGGTCGCGTAGATGTCGACGTAGTCGGTGTACAGCGAGGGGATGGCGCTCGCGATCATGGTGTCCCAGCCCGTCGCGTCGACCATGGCGCCCACCGCCTGGCCCAGGTGGTCCAGGCCGTCGGTGGTCAGGCGGGCCGTGGCCGCCGAGGGCCAGGTGTCGGCCGGGTTGTGGCCGCTGAAGACCGGGACGCGCTCGCGCTGGTACTGCGCGCCCATGCTCGCCTCGATGTCGATCATCCGGTAGTCGAGGCCGTCCATGGGCAGGCTGAGGCTGAAGGCGCCGCCCTCACCGATCTGGACCTCTTGCCCCTCGATGAGGACATGGGCCGCCGCCGGGGAGACGGCGCCGGTGACCAGGGCCTCGTCCTCACCCAGGAACACGCCGTACTGGGGGGAGGTGACCTCCAGATCCAGGGTCTGCTGGGTCAGGCCGTAGTCGGAGCTGCGACAGGCGAGGAGGCTGGTGAGCAGGGGCAGGACGAGGAGCATGAGCGGAACTCCGGGGAGGAAAGCCGGCGCATTGTAGCGCAAGGACACGCCCCCCAAGCCCCTTTCGGCGTGAAATGTCCCCGGCCTGTGGGCGCAACGGGCGCGCTGCCCCCCGATGCTGCGGCCAGGGGATAGGTCGCAGCCATGTCCGGGATCGCGCTGCGCTTCGAGCCCTCGGGCCGGGAGATCGTCGTCCAGGCGGGCACCCGGCTCTTCGACGCGGTCCGCGCCGCTCACCTGCCCCTGGCCAGCAGCTGCAAGGGCGAGGGCACCTGCGGCCGCTGCGCCTTGCAGGTCGAGGGCGGGCGGCTGAGCGCCGAGCAGCCCTTCGAGAGCGCGGTCAAGGTCGACCACCGCGTACCGGCCGACATGCGCCTGGCCTGTATGTGCAGGATCCTGGAGGGGCCGCTGCGGGTCCGGGCCACCTACTGGTAGACCGGGCCGAAGCCCCCTGGGGAGCCGCGACCGCGGGCAGCTAGGCCGAGGCTGCGCTACGGTGCCGGCCATGTGGATGACTGCCCTCCCCCTGCTGCTCTCCTGCGCCGGCAGCCCGGCCACCGACAGCCCGCGACGCGATCCTCGGCCCATCGAGGCCCGGGGCGAGCCGGCGAAGACCGTCGTCGTCATCGTGGTCGACACGGTCTCGCGACGCATGTTGGGGCCCTGGCAGAAGGAGTGGGACACCACCCCCAACCTGGACGGCTTCTACGCCGACAGCACCGTGCTCGCCGACACCCAGTCGGTGCGCGGCCTGACCAGCGTGGCGGTCAGCAGCATCAGCAGCGGCGTGTACCCGCGGATCCACGGCGTGCGCAACAACCGGGACTGGGGCAGCCCGCGTACGCCCATCCTGAGCGAGATGTTCCAGGACGCCGGCTACACGACCCTGGGCTACGCCTCGAACACCTGCCAGTTCATCGACCGGGGCATCGACGAGCGTGTCTGCACCTGGGATGTGGAGGACTCCGACGGCTACACCGGCCAGGCGGAGCGCGACCAGGCGCTGGTCACGCAGCTCTCGGCCAGCCTGCAGGCCCACCCCTCCGACGAGAAGCTCTTCGTCTGGTTGCACCTGATCAACCCGCACGATCCCTTCATCGCCGTGCAGCAGTGGTACGACGAGTTCCACCCCGACACCTACACTGGCGAGCTGGAGCCGGACAACTCGCAGCAGCTCGACCAGTGGACCATCCAGCAGCACCCCCTCACGGACGAAGACCTGCGCGAAATCGACGCCGTCTACGCCAGCCAGCTCCGCGAGACCGACCGCCAGCTCGGGGACCTCTTCGCCGCCTTGCAGGACGCGGGCCGCTGGGACGACAGCGTGGTCATGGTCACCGCCGACCACGGCGAGGAGCTGGGCGAGCACGACAGCTACTTCTTCCACGGCTGCTCGGCCTACCAGCCCGTCATGCAGGTGACGACCGCCATCCGCGCTCCCGGGCGCCTGCCCCAGGGGCAGTGGATCGACACACCCGTCAGCGCCACGGACCTGGCGCCCACCGTGGCGGACCTGGCGGGCATCGGCTGGGTCGACTACCGCGACGGTGAGACCCTGGTCGATGAGCTGGACGCCGGCAGCCTGGCCGAGCGGCCGGCCTACTTCGAGCGGGCCCTGGCCACCGCAGGCGTCGTCAGCGACGGCCACCGGTACATCCTGGACCTGAACTCGGGCTTCGACGAGTGCAAGCCCTACGACCTGGCCGGCGGCTCCTTCCCCGGAGACTACGAGGAGCTGTACGACCACGCCTCGGACTCCGAGGAGTACCTCAACCTGGCCGAGCAGCAGCCCGAGGAGCTGGACAAGCTGCGCAAGCTCACCTGTGAGTGGGTGACGAGCGATGTGTGGATCAGCCAGGACGCGGACCGCACGGCGCCCATGGTCGCCACCTGCAAGGACGTGCTGGGCATCAGCGCGGACACTGGCGGCGACGGCGGCGACGGCGGCGGGGGCTGCAGCACGGTGGGGGGCCTGGGCGGCGCGCTGGCGGCCCTGCTGGGCGCCCTGCTAGGACTCAGCCGGCGGCGCTGACAGGGGGGATGGCTGCTGACGGGGGAGGCTGAGCAGGCGGAGCTCAGCTGCCGTCTCCGGCCGAGAGGCGGGCCGCGCGCATGGTCAGGCGGTTGTCCCGCCGGAGCTGGGCCTCTCGCGCCCGGCGCTGGGAGACCGGGTCCACCCCCGGATCGAAGACCGGCACGGGCCGCGGCTCGCCCTCGGCACCGACCGCCACGAAGGTCAGGTAGGCCGAGCAGCAGTGCTGGCGCGCCCCGGTGATGGGGGCCTCGGCGTCGATGCGCACGCCGATCTCCATGGAGGTGCGCCAGGCCATGTTCACCTGGCTCTTGAGGATGACGATCATCCCCTGCTTCACCGAGACCAGGAAGTGCAGCTCGTCGAAGCTCGCCGTGACCACGTCGCTGTGGCTGTAGCGCTGGGCGCTCACCGCCGCGCACACGTCCATCCAGGCGGCGATCTGGCCACCGAAGACGGTGCCGAGCGCGTTGGTGAACTGGGGGAGCACGATCTGCGTCATCTCCACGCGCGTGTCGCGTGGAGCCAGGGGCTGCGAGCCGGTCATGGTCACCTCGGCCCTCGACCTATCGGGTCGGGAGAGCCGGTGCGGGAGAGCCGGTGCGGGAGAGCCGGTGCGGGAGAGCCGGTGCGGGAGGGCCGGTGCGGGAGGGCCGGTGCGGGAGGGCCGGTGCGGGAGGGCCGGTGCGGGAGAGCCGGTGCGGGAGGGCCGGTGCGGGAGGGCCGGTGCGGGAGGGCCGGTGCGGGAGAGCCG
>Ga0100377_1001596_pt1 | contig 19387 bp, 14 predicted proteins | sample CryGeymeta201501_FD_83664 | JGI IMG/M metagenome (GOLD analysis project Ga0100377, IMG submission 83664) | Groundwater microbial communities from Crystal Geyser aquifers in Utah, USA - Crystal Geyser metaG 2015-01 | ecosystem: Environmental > Aquatic > Deep subsurface > Groundwater | place: USA...
CTATACCAAAATTGAGGATGGTATGCATCCTATGAAAGCTGCTTTTCAAGGTTCTAGAGAAGTGTTTTTTGCTGTTCTAGCAACTTCCATAACCTTAGTTTGTGTGTTTATACCTATTTTCTTCATGCCCGGATTAACAGGTGAATTATTCCGAGAGTTTGCTATGGTAGTGGTTGGAGCTATTGTAATTTCTACTTTTATTACGCTTTCACTTACGCCAATGATGAGCTCTCGAATGTTAAAGAAAAGCAAACGAGAAAATGCCTTAATGCGAGCTTTCGGTAAAATTGTAACTAAAAGTACCGAAAAATATACAGTTTCCTTAGCTAAATTTATCGAAAAAAGGTGGTTGGCATTTCCTATTTTTATAGTGATGTTAGCCAGTATTTTCTTTATTGGTTCACAATTGCAATCGGAATTAGCTCCTATGGAAGATAAAAGTCAGCTGCGTATTGTTTCTACTGCTCCAGAAGGAACTTCTTATGAAGCTATGGATGCTTATCAGTATGAGCTGATGAAAATTATGGATACCATTCCAGAAAAAGCATTTTTATTGGGAGTTACTTCTCCAACTTTTAGAGCTTCAACTGCTGCCAACTCTGCTTTTATTAGAATTACATTGGTAGAACCTTCTGAAAGAAAAAAATCTCAAGCTCAATTGGCTGGAGAAATCAATCAAATTTTAAAAGATCACACTTTTGCTAAATCGTTTGTAATTCAAGACCCCACCATACAAACAAGTGGTGGTGGATTTAACAAATTGCCTGTCCAGTTTATTTTACAAGCCCCTGATTTGGAAAGACTAAAAGCTGCCTTGCCTGTTTTTATGGATAGCGTTCAAAGTAGTTCTGTTTTCTCTATGTCGCAAGTAGATTTAAAATTTAATAAACCAGAAATTAAAGTAAGCATCAATAGAAATAAAGCTGCTTTAATGGGCGTTACTATTTCAGATATTGCTCAAACCTTACAAACATTTTTAAATGAAGAACGATTAGGTTATTTCATAAAAGATGGAAAACAATATTTTGTGCTTTCGGAAGCTAAAAAAGACAAAAAAGATGAGCCTTTGGATTTACACAACATCACTGTTCGTAATAAAAATGGCGAAATGGTTACCCTTGATAATTTGGTAGATATTGAATTAACTAGTCGTCCGCCATCATTATTAAGGTACAACCGTTATACTTCAGCTACGGTAGAAGCCGATTTAGCTCCAGGTTTTGCCTTGGGTGATGGAATTGATGAAATGCGAAGAATTGCTTCAGTTGTTTTAGATGAATCTTTTAGTACCGAATTAGCTGGTTCTGCTTCCGATTTTGCCGAAAGCTCTAACAGTACACTCATCATTTTTGTTTTTGCTTTGATGTTGGTTTACCTAACATTAGCAGCTCAATTTGAGAGCTTTAGAGATCCGCTAACCATTATGCTTACTGTCCCGTTAGCGTTGGCAGGTGCTGTGTTAACCTTATGGATTTTCGGACAAACCATTAATATTTTTAGTCAGATTGGAATGATTGTGTTAGTTGGTATTGTTACCAAGAATGGAATTTTAATTGTAGAATTTGCTAACCAGAAAAGAGATGCTGGAATGTCGTTAAAAGAAGCTGCTTTTGAAGCGGCATCACAACGTTTTAGACCTATTTTAATGACTAGTTTATCCACTGTTTTAGGAGCTTTACCAATTGCGTTGGCGTTGGGAGATTCCTCTACCAGTAGAATTCCTATGGGATTAGCAATTATCGGAGGATTGCTTTTATCGTTGGTATTAACATTATATGTAATTCCTGCTTTGTACACATACATTGCAAGTAAAGAGAATAAAATTATAGATGAATCTGACTTTTGATAATTGAGATGAAGAATTTTTTAAATAAAAATAGTTTAGTTGTTGTATTGATTGGCTTTAGCTCTTTAGCAAATGCACAAACATTGCAAGAGTTGATAAATGTTGCATTGGCTAACAATTATCAAATAAGAATATTAAAAAACGAAGCTCAAGTTGCGGCTAATAACAACACTATGGGCAATGCCGGACAATTACCAACGGTAAGTTTAGATGGTGCTTATTCCACTTCTTTTAATAATACCCGACAAGAGTTTGCTGATGGTTCGATTAGAGAAGGAAATAACGCCAAAAACACCAATGTAAATTTATCTGTCTTAGCCAACTGGACTATTTTTAATGGTTTTAGTGTGTATGCTAGAAAAAATCAATTGAATTATTTGGAGCAGTTGGGAGAACTCAATTCTAAATTCTATATAGAACAAACAGTTTCTGATATTGTGATGGCTTATCATCAGTTGGCTTATGAAACACAATTGCTAAAGAATTACCAACAAACGCTTGATATTTCTCGTTTTAGGTTAAATTTAGAGCAAAAAAGAAAAGAAATTGGTTCCAGCACTGCTATGGCTTTCGGACAAGCATTGGTAGATTATCAAACAGATAGCATTATGTTGCTAAATCAACAAAACACCATTAAAACACTAGAGATTGAATTGAACAGAATTTTAAGCAACAACTTAGAAAATGAACTTACTATTTCTGACGAAGGATTTAGTTTGTTTCCAATTCCTGCCAAAGAAGAACTTTCTAAGATGGTTGAAAGCAGCAATAATCAATTGGAGCAACAGCGTCTGCAAGAATTAATTGCCGAAACAGAATTGCGTATGTCTAAAGCCAATCGCTACCCAAAAATAGATTTGTTTGCTGGTTATCAATATTCAAAAACTTTTTCTGAGGTAGGATTTTTTAGCTCTAATCAAAACTACGGACCAACCGTTGGAGTAAGCGTAAGTTTTAATTTATTTAATGGCGGAGCAATAAATCGAGAAATTAAAAACACTAAAATTTTTACCGAAAATTCCCAATTAACCAAACAAGATGTAACTCAAAACATTAATGCAGATGTATTGAAGCTTTACAACGAACATGTTTCTTTAGGCGAAAGAATTATTTTAGCGAAAAGCAATGTAGCTACCATGCAAAAAGTATATGAAACCGCCTCAGAACAATTGAAAAAAGGAGCTATAAATGGTTATGATTTTCGTCTAACACAATTAACCTTACTGAATAGCGAACTAACATTAATGCAATTACAATTGGCTTCTAAAGCCATAGAAATTAGCCTAAACAGACTTTCTGGAACAGTGTTGAGTACGTATATGGAGTAGAGGTTTGTCCTACTCCAACTCTCCCAACGAGAGGGAGTCCCCTTCCTTTGGAGGGGTTAGGAGAGGATATTAATCGTCAACGAATCATTGTTCAAAACCACTTTTTATTTTAAACACAACTAACTCAGCTTAGTATTATTTTTGTATAGTTTCAATTTAATTTTACCATGTTATCATCGCAACAACGATATCGTTTATACCTTTTACTTGCTGCATTCGTATTATGGAGTTGCAAAAACACGCAAACACTTCCCGAAAAAAAGAAAACCACCACAAAAAACAATACATTTCCTGTAACTATTGTATTTGAAGAATTAGAAGAAACCAATGAGCAAAAAGAAGAAGTCACTGTTGCTGAACCAACTTTATCTAAAGAAGAGCTAGAACTTAAAACCAAATATGCCGAATTGTTAGAAGCCTCTCCCAAAGAAATAGAGCTTGTTGAGTTGTATGCTTTTATTGATGAATGGCTAGGCGTAAAATACAAATATGGTGGCACCACCAAAAAAGGAGTTGACTGTTCTGGGTTTACCAATATGCTTTATAACAATGTGTTTAAGAAAGAATTGCCTCGTTCTTCATCAGATATAGCGGCTGTTGTCAAAAGCGTTTCTAAAAAAGAATTAAGTGAAGGCGATTTTGTATTTTTCTCTATTAGAAGTAACAAAGTAGATCATGTAGGCATTTATTTGGCAAATAATCGTTTCGTACATGCAAGTACTTCTAAAGGAGTAATTATTTCTAGTTTGGAACACCCTTATTATGCCAAACATTTTAAAACTGGAGGACGATTAGAATGAACGTACTAATTACAGGAGCAAGCAAGGGGGTTGGTGCTGCTTTAGTGAAACACTTTGCAGCTCATACCGATGCTACTATTATTGCTTTAGCAAGAGACATAGAATTACTAAAAAACTTGCAAAATTTTTGTGTTAAAGCATATCAAAAATCCATTCATGTTTATAATGTTGATTTAAACCTAACTGATTTTCAAACAGCTTTGAATGCTATTTTAAAAGAACATCAACACATAGATATTGTTATCAATAATGCTGGGTTTTTAGCTCACCTGCCTTTTGAAAAAACAGATTTAAAAACTATTCAGCAGACTTTTCAGGTAAATGTTTTTGCTCCTATGTTGCTTTTACAGAGCGTTTTTGCTCATCTTGATGTAACAAAAAAATGTCATGTAATTAATATTGGCAGCATGGGTGGATTTCCGGGTTCAGTAAAATTTCCGGGATTGGCTGTTTATAGTGCCTCAAAAGCTGCTTTGGCAAATTTAACCGAGTGCTTGGCTGAAGAATATAAAGGTAAAAATGTATTTGTGAACTGCTTGGCGTTAGGTTCGGTACAAACAGAAATGCTTAATAATGCTTTCCCGGGGTTTAAAGCACAAACTACTGCTGAAGAAATGGCTAAATTTATTTTCGATTTTGCTACTCAACAACCTGTTCTCATCAACGGAAAAGTTATTCCTGTTTCGGTAGATACGCCTTAACTTTTGAAAAAACTTCTTACTCTTCAAATAATGAAAAAGCTATTTTATATAATTATCATTTCAATTTTAATATCTTGTAATGATGAACAAAAACTGGATGGAATTTGGTTTTCAGCATATACATTGACTGATAATAATGAAATCATACCATTAAGTCAGAAAACCCTATTAGAATTTAAAAATGATACCGTTTATACAATTCGAATTGGAGACTTGGCTACTGGCGATTTGAATTCAATAATTATTGATACATCTATATATGCTCTAAATAATTCAGTACTTCAAATTGGAAATCATAAAATGAACATTATTTACAAAACAGATTCAATAGTTATTAAACATAAAGATAGTAAGGAAAAATCTATTTTAAGGCGATTAAATTCCAGTTGGAAAGACCAACAATTTAAAGAAAAGGATTTCATCGGTTCATATATTATTTCAAGTAAAAACTACAACGACAGTATTGACTTTATTAACGATTCAATATTAATATTTACAGGAGATTACAATATGAATTTCCCATTTAACATATGGAGAATAATAAATTATGGAGGATTTAATTTTATGAATATTCAAAATCAATTTTTCCCATTGTTAGTTTTAAAATCAAGTACTGATAAAAAAATGATATTTGAATATCCTATTCTAAAAAATGTTGAATTTACTTTTACTCAAACGGAGAAAATATCTCAACAATATAATCTTATTGGAAATTGGAATGAAATTAAAATTTCTGTTCCAAAACCTTTACCTCCTCTTATGGAAATAAATGAGGAGGATGTTTATTACAAATTAATTTTTGACAAAGATTCTCTATTAGTGAAACATATGGGGCGTGAAAAAAAAATGAAATGGTCATTAAGTAGTGATGGCAAAATGATCTATTTTATTGACAAAATATTTACAGATAGTGGTTCTTGGAAAGTTCTAGAATTGTCAGAAGATATTTTAACTATAAAAATAAGTTTAAACTCAGGATTTAATGAAGAAATAGTATATCTAAAGAAACAAAATTGATCTCTTTATAGAATTATAACGAACATAGGAATTTTTATGATCCACAGCTCTTTATAATGGAAAATATTCTCCGAAATATAATTTATAATGGAAAATAATTTATATCTTTGAATATTAAAGCTATTTAAATGGAAAAAAATCTCCCTATTCATCTTCAAGAAATTATTTTTTCTTCTAGTGATAAAAGTTTGAGTAAGCAAATTTCAAAATTAGAAAAAGCAGGGCAAATCAAAAAAATTGCTCCAAGAATATACACATCAAATTTTATTGACCAACCAGAAGAAATAATAACTAAAAACATCTTTACAATTCTTGGCACATTGTACCCTAATTCTGTGTTAAGTCATAGATCAGCTTTAGAATTTAAGCCAACCTCTCAAGGTCATGTTTTTGTTACCTATACCTATACAAAAAAAATTAAATTACCAGGAATTACCATCCGTTTTATGGAAGGAAATGGTCCAATAGAAGGTGATAATCCTTTCATTGGAGAGTTATTTGTTTCACAACAAGAACGAGCTTTTCTTGAAAACTTACAAGTTTCAAGGCAACCTGGACCTAAATCTAAAACAGTAACATTACCTGAAATTGAAGCTAAATTAGAACAAATGGTTCGTGTAAAAGGAGAGGACGAACTAAATAAATTCAGAGATAATGCTAGGGTAATTTCCGAAAAACTGGGAATGCAAAGCGAATTTATTAAATTAAATAGACTAATTAGTGCTTTATTGTCAACTAAGCCATCAAAAATATTAACTTCTTCAATAGCAAAAGCAAGAGCTTTTGGCAGCCCTTATGATCCAGCTAGAATAGAATTATTTGACATTTTGTTTCAGTATCTCAAACAAAATGAGTTTGAAAATTTTTCGGAAATAAATACAACTAATGCAGCGTTCAAAAACTTTGCGTTTTTTGAAGCCTATTTTTCAAATTATATAGAAGGAACCTTTTTCGAATTGGAAGAAGCAAAAAATATTATTAAAACAGAAATGCCTATTGCCAATAGAGATGAAGATTCGCATGATGTTCTAGGAACATATAGAATTGTTAGTAATTTAAAAGAGATGAAACAAATTCCTTCAACACATGAAGAACTATTAAAAATATTGCTGTACCGACATCACATTCTTTTAGAAGCTAGAAAATCAAAAAAACCAGGTGAGTTTAAAGATAAAAACAATAGAGCGGGCGATACTCATTTTGTTGATTTTAATTTGGTAAGAGGCACCCTTATCAAAGGATTTGAATATTATAGAGCGTTGAGTAATCCTTTCGCTAAAGCTGCTTTTATAATGTTTATGGTTAGCGAAATACATCCCTTTTTGGATGGAAATGGAAGAATTGCAAGAATAATGATGAATGCAGAGCTTGCAAAAGAAAATCAAACTAAAATAATTATTCCAACAGTTTATCGTGATGATTATTTAGGTGCATTAAGGCGTTTAACCAGACAAAAAGATGCTGCGGTGTACGTAAAAATGTTACAAAAAGCTCACAAATTTAGTGCTACAATAAAAGCAAATGACATGAATGAAGCGGAAATACATTTGGAAGCTTGCAATGCTTTTAAAGAACATGATAAAGCAACTCTTAAAATCATATAAAAAAACTATCTTTTATATTTCATTAATAAATTTGGATAATCGGAAATAATTCCATCTACTCCTCGTTCAATTAATTTTTCAATTGTTTCTTGGTCATTCACAGTCCAAACGTGTAGTTGTTTCCCAAATTCATGCACCCGATTTATAATGGCTGTAGTGGCATAAGCATGTTTCACAATAATCTCATCCACAAAATCATAGCGTTTCAGTGGTCGGATGTTAATACCTTTATCAAAAGAAAGTGGAAGATGGGCGTGTTTTCCAACAAAGAGTTTTCCCAAACGAATGGAATTATCTAATTTATTTATTCGAAACAAGGCTCTGTCATTGAAAGAAATTACTTTACACCATGCTTTTGCCTCTTTATTTTTAATGATGTTTATGATGTGTCTTTCAATATTTGGATAATACATATAACTGTATTTGGTTTCTATTAAAAGTTCTACTTTTCCATCAATCAAATCAATAACTTGTTCTAATGTTGGTACTTTTTCATTAACATAAAATTTGTTGAATTTATATCCTGCACTGAATTGTAGAATCTCATCGTAATTCAAATTTTTCACAAACCCATTTCCTGTTGTAGTTCTTCTGAGGGTTCTATCGTGCAGCACAATAATTTTATTGTCTTTGGTTTGCTGCACATCAATTTCAATTCTATCCACCCCTAAATCCAAGGCAAGTTGAATGGATGCCAACGTGTTTTCAGGGGCTAATCCACCAGCTCCTCTATGACCTGTAATTATAATATTTTTGTTAGTATTCAAAAGCTATTTTCTATACCGAAACCATATGAGGTCTCGGTTTTAAGTTTGAGTATATCAAAGGTAAAACAAATTATACTAAAATTAGCTGCGAATAATCATTTAATTCATTATAGACACTATCTCTTTCAATAGGTTGACGACCTACTTGTTTAATTAATGTTATCATTTGTTCTGAAGTCATCACAGGTTTTTGCTCCTCAGCACCTGCCATGGTATAAATTTTTGTGGAATCATCAACTGTTCCATCAATATCATTCACTCCAAAAGAAAGCAACAATTGAGTTGTTTTCCTTCCTATCATTGGCCAATAAGCTTTAATGTGATTGAAATTATCCAAGAATATCCGAGAAATGGCATATACTTTTAAATCTTCAATGATACTCACTTCATCTATACCAGACATTTGGTTGTTTTTATTTCTGAATTTCAACGGAATGAATGCGTTAAATCCTTTGGTTTTATCTTGCAACTCTCTAAGTCTGTTCATGTGATCAATCAAATGCTCATATTTTTCTATATGACCATAAAGCATAGTTGCATTTGAAGGCATTCCTACGTTGTGAGCGGCTTCGTGCATTTGCAACCATTGTTCTGATGTGCATTTGTCTTTACAAATTTGCTCTCGTATTACTTCATCAAAGATTTCAGCACCTCCTCCTGGCAAAGATCCTTGTCCAGCCTTTTTCAAAATGGTTAACCCTTCTTCATAACTTACCTTTGCTTTTTTACACATATAATCCAATTCCACTGCCGTAAAAGCTTTAACGTGTAAATCGGGTCTAATTTTTTTGATGTTTTCAATCAAATTTTTAAAATAATCTAAGCCCATTTTTGGGTGAACACCTCCAACAATATGTACTTCTGTTATATCTTTACCATCATAATTTTTAATTGCTTCATAAATTTGCTCTTCCGAAAACTCCCACGCATCGTAATCCTCTTTTTCTCTTAAAAATCGAGAATAAGAACAGAATTTACAATCAAACACACAAATATTAGTCGGTTCAATGTGGAAATTTTTATTGAAATACGTTTTATTTCCATGGCGTTTTTCTCTGATATAATTGGCTAGTGTTCCTAAATGACTTAATTCCGCATTATAAAACAAATAGATGCCTTCATCTAAGGAAATACGTTGGTTATCAATAATCTTGTTATAAATTACACGCAATTCATTATTAAGAATAGTGTTGTTGAATAACTTAGTAAGTTGATCTGCTTTCATAAAAAATATTTCATGCAAAAGTAAGCAATAGATAAAAAAAAGAGTCTCGAAATTCGAGACTCTTTAATAAATTAAAAATTAAATGAAAAAACATTACTTTGTTAACATAAGTTTTTTAGTAATCAGTTGATTTCCTGATTTTGCTTTTATAAAATAAACTCCATTTGGTTGGTTAGATAAGTTTATTGATATTTTATATGAAGTAGGATTATTATTTTGATAAACAACTTCTCCAAGCACATTGTAAACAGAAATTTCATTGTTTTCTGTTGATGGCAATATCACATTTACAATATCTTTAGCAGGATTAGGGAAAATAGAAATTGGAAGTTCTTTAACGAGCTCATTAACACCTGTCGCAGTATTACATAATTCAACAGAAATTGAATGAGACATATTTAATCCCCAAGAAGCTGGTGTTTCTGAATAAGCATGCCAAGAATTATCATTCCATCTTTCCCATGCTGTTCCAGGGTTAGTTTCTCCATCAGCATTAGTAATTAAAGCAACAGAATCTTGCGTGCTATTTCCTGTATTTGCTGAAAAAGTTATACCAACATAATAAGCTCCTGTAACTGCAATTGGACTTGCAAAAGTTACTTGAGTTGGAGTTGGATATAAGTTTAATGAACTAACTGCAACTGTTTGAGAGCCTAATAAAGTTCCTGGTATTCCACCCGTTCCATTTGCGTTCCAAACATTTACAGTAATTGTACTTCCTGAAGTTCCTGCATGTTTTTTTGCGAATTGTAGTTCAACACTATTCACAAATAAACCAGGTGCTGGAGCAGGAAATTTATCAGCTTTAGCTCTATCATCAAAGTTATTATGACCAGAAATCCAACCAAAAGCACCAGTTCCTCCTGAGCCTAACAATGAAGCGGTTCCTGAATAGTTAGTAATATCATTACAAATAACTCCTCCTGGAGGAAGAACAGTGATATAGGAATTTTTAATTTCAGAATCTGTATTTGTTCCATCACCAACTAATAAAGAAACTGAATAAGTACCAGCATTGTTATAGGTTACCGCTCCTGGAGATGCAACTGAAGATGTTGATGGAGAAACTCCACCTTGAGAAGTTACATCAAAATTCCATGAGTTTGAAGTGATTGGATTTGGCCCTCCTGATGTGTTGGTAAATGTAATTGATTGACCAGCAGTAATTGTTGTTGCTGAAGCAGTAAAATTGGCTGTTAATGGAGCTGCTGCACAAAGCGTTGCACTTGCGGCATTTAATGTTTTTCTTCTGTTAGCACCTGTTGAAGGATTTAATATTCCTTGCATTACCGCTTTTTGTCCATTGGTAAACATAAACATACAGGCATCATCAGTATAATCCATGTAGTTTTGAAAATTATCGCCTGTATTTCCACAAGTAGGACGTGGATGATTTGGACAACCTGATGAACTTGTTTGTTGAGTTGGTGTATCTGCAACAAAATCATTTCCGCAATTTTGATCTCCCCAAATGTGTCTTAAACCAAAATAATGACCTAACTCATGTGTTGTTGTTCTTCCTAAATGAAAAGGATTTGCTGAAGGGTTATTTCCGAAATATTGATATCCTATTGCAACACCGTCTGTATTAGCGTTACCAGAATTAGGAAATTGTGCATATCCCAATAACCCTCCTTGCAATTGCATTACCCATATATTTAGTACTTGGTTTGGATTCCAAGAAGTTGCTGGTTTAATTGTGCCATCAATTTGAGATGTAGAATAACCAGTAGTAGTATTAGCTATTCCTCCTCCTATAGTAGTAGCATCAACTCTATCAACTCCAGGCTCTGGTAATGCTTGTCCTGCATTTGGATGTCCTGTGGGATAAGTTTGAATTAAACAAAAATTTATTTCAGAATCAGCTGTAATACCAGCAAACATAGAAGGGACAGAGCCTATGTCTGAATTCGTTTTTCTAAAATCGTTATTTAATATGTTAATTTGTGATTGAATACGAGCATTAGAAAGATTTCTTCCTGAACCAATTCCTTCATTTGAATTATGTATGATATGAACAATTGTTGGAATAGTATATACAACTTCTGGATTTCCTGATTGTTGTTGACTTTGAAGATAGGCTTGCACTTGTGGTTCCAACCACTCTTGAAAAGCATCTAATTCTTCTTGAGAAATCATGTCCATGGTGGCACATGTTCTTTCCGAAGGTATAATGTCATTTGTTGGCAATGAAACAGGTTGTGCAACTCTGTTTTGGGCAAATAATCCTGCAATTGAGATTGATAATGCCACAAAAAATAATGTAGTTTTTTTCATATTTTAATAGTTTAATTTTTTTACTCCACTAAATTAATATTTAATTTGATTTTTAAAAAATATTATTTTGCATATTATTTGAATCCTAATTAAAAAAATCTACTAAGCAACCTTTTCAAAAACTCATACGTCTATACTATTAAATCTTAAGGAGATAGTTTTAAAAGTTAATTAGATAGGTAGTTAAATCAAAAAATCCCCTCCTTTTGAAATAAAGTCTTCTCAAGTAATTGAGAGGACTTTTTTTATGGAAACATTTTGCTTGGATTCAAAATGTTGTTTGGGTCAAAAACAGATTTTATTTGTTTTTGTAGCCACAACATTTTTTCACCAAACGGAATATTCATATATAATTTCTGAACATAACCAATGCCATGTTCTCCCGAAATAGTTCCTTTTAATTGCACACAAAGTAGAAAAATTTCAGCAATTCCTTGTGGTAATTCATTATTCCATGCTTCATCACTCATGTTATCTTTAATGATGTTTACATGTAAATTTCCATCTCCTGCATGTCCATAACAAACTGATTTAAACCCATATTTAGCTCCAATTTCCTTCACTCCTTTTAATAGTTTAGGTAATTCAGCACGAGGTACAACAGTATCTTCTTCTTTATAAATAGATTGACTTTTTACTGCCTCGCCCATCACTCGCCTAATTTTCCATAACTTTTCTTTTTGAGTGGAATCATCAGCAAAAAGGATTTCTCCAGTTTTAAAATTTTCTAATACCTGATAAATAAACTCACAATCTTTGTATAAAACTTCTATATCATTTCCATCTACTTCAATAAGTAAATGGGCTTCTGTGTTATCTTCAATAACTATGGCAGTATCATTAATGAACCTTTTTCCCCACAAAATAGCATCTCTTTCCATTAATTCCATTGCCGAAGGAATTATGCCTGCATTAAAAATTGCAGCTACGGCACTACAAGCTTCTTGTGCTGAAACAAAAGGAACTAGCATCAACAAATCAAATTTAGGATAAGGAATAAGTCTAAAAACGGCTTTGGTAATAATACCCAACGTACCTTCGCTTCCCACCATTAATTGCGTGATGTTGTATCCCGTTGAATTTTTCAACACGTTTGCCCCTGTCCATAGTATCTCACCAGTTGGCAAAACCACTTCTAAATTTAGCACATAATCTTTGGTAACACCATATTTCACTGCTTTAGGTCCTCCCGAATTTTCTGCTAAATTCCCACCAATAAAACAACTTCCTTTACTCGCTGGGTCTGGAGGATAAAACAATCCTTTTTCTTTAACCGCATCTTGAAATACTTGATTTATTACTCCTGGTTCAACTGTAGCTTGCAAATTTCTTTCGTCTATTTCAATAATTGTATTAAAACGCTCCATAGATAGTAAAATACCTTTTTCTACAGGTAACGCTCCTCCACTCAAACCAGTTCCAGCTCCTCGTGGCGTTAGAGGAATTAAATTTTTATTGCATAATTTAAAAATAGAGCTAATTTCATCTGCTGTTCTTGGTTTCACAACCACTTCGGGAATAAATTTTAAATCTTCGGTTTCATCATGACTATATTTATCTAATGCTTCATTATCAACCAAAACATAAGCTTCTCCAACAATGGTTTTTAAATGTTCTAAAATTTCAACTGTTACTTTTCCGTACATTTTTATCGTGTATTTTATAGCGATTTATAAAAACCTAAAAATAATAAATTTGAGAATACTTCCATCATTTTTATTTATATTTGCAAAATAATGGCCTCGTAGCACAACTGAATAATGCACTTGATTACGGCTCAAGAGATTACAGGTTTGAATCCTGTCGAGGTCACCAAAGCTGTTTCGAACTATCGAAACAGCTTTTTTGTTTTAACACTTTCTTTTATCGTGTCAATTTGTCAGAAGCATGATTATTTTTAATTAATTTTGTTGTCTTAATAAAAATACGATGGAATTTCAAAATAAAGTAATTGATGAAGCTGTGCAAGGCACTGCAACTGTTTTAGAAAACAAAAACAACGAGGGAAGAAAAGTTTATATTGAAAGTTATGGTTGTCAAATGAATTTCTCTGACAGTGAAATTGTTGCTTCTATTTTAACTGAAAAAGGATACCAAACTACTCAAAATTTAGAAGAAGCCGATGTTGTATTAGTAAATACATGTTCCATAAGAGATAAAGCAGAACAAACTATTCGCCAACGATTAACCGTTTTCAATAAAGAAAAAAAGAAAAAACCTGAACTTATTATTGGTGTATTGGGTTGCATGGCAGAACGCTTAAAAACGCAATTGTTAGAAGAAGAAAAAATTGTGGATATTGTTGCCGGACCAGATGCTTACCGAGATTTACCCAATTTAGTGGCTCAAGTAGATGAAGGAAAACGAGCTGTAAACGTAATACTTTCAAAAGAAGAAACCTATGCCGACATTAATCCTGTTCGGTTATTGAGCAACGGTGTAACTGCTTTTATTTCCATAACAAGAGGTTGTGATAATATGTGTACGTTTTGTGTAGTTCCTTTTACCAGAGGTAGAGAACGAAGCAGAAATCTAGAAAGTATTTTAGCCGAAGCAACTGATTTATTCAACAAAGGTTTTAGAGAAGTTACCCTATTGGGACAAAATGTGGATTCCTACTTATGGTATGGAGAAGATGGATTGAAAAAAAATTATGAAACCCTTTCGGAAAAAGAAAAAAATCAAAGCACAACTTTTGCTCAATTAATGGAAAAAGTAGCGTTAATCAGTCCAAAACTTCGAGTACGTTTTTCCACCTCTCACCCAAAGGACATTACCGATGCGTTTTTGGAAGTGATGGCAAAATACGACAACATCTGCAACTACATTCATTTACCTGTGCAAAGTGGGAGTAATCGAATATTGGAATTAATGAACAGAGGATATACCAAAGAATGGTATATGAACCGAATAGATAAAATAAAAGAAGTGATGCCCGATTGTGCTATTTCATCTGATATTATTGCTGGATTTTGCACCGAAACGGAAACTGATCATCAAGAAACCTTAGCAATGATGGATTATGTGAAATATGATTTTGGATATATGTTTAATTATTCAGAGAGACCAAATACACTGGCTCAACGAAAATACAACGATGATGTTCCTCAAGATGTAAAAAGTCGCAGGTTAGCAGAAATTATTGCCAAACAAAATCAACATTCGTTGGAACGCAACAAAGCCTATGTTGGTAAAACATATGAAGTGTTGGTAGAAAAAAAATCAAAACGATCTGATGCAGAATTGGCAGGAAGAACATCACAAAATACCGTAGTTGTTTTTCCAAAAGAAAATTACAACATAGGTGATTATGTAACTGTTTATATTTCGGATTGTACGGGAGGAACACTATTGGGAGAGGCGGTGAAATAAGGAGTTAGGGGCTAGGGATTAGTAGTACCTAACTACTAATCCCTAGCCCCTAACTAATAACACCTAACACCTAACTAATAACACCTAATATGGATACACAACAAATAAAACAACGCTTTGGTATCATTGGAAGTTCTCCAATGTTAGACAGAGCGATAAATATTGCAGCTCAAGTTGCATTGACTGATTTATCGGTATTAATTACTGGCGAAAGTGGTGTAGGGAAAGAAGTAATGCCTCAAATAATTCATCAACTTGGAAGCAGAAAACACAACAAATATATTCCAGTTAATTGTGGAGCAATTCCTGAAGGAACGATAGATTCAGAACTTTTTGGGCACGAAAAAGGAGCTTTTACTGGTGCCCACGAAGCACGAAAAGGTTATTTTGAAGTTGCTGATGGAGGGACCATTTTTTTAGATGAAGTTGGTGAACTTCCTTTATCAACTCAAGCTCGATTATTACGGATACTTGAAACTGGTGAATTTATTAAAGTAGGTTCATCAAAAGTACAAAAAACCAATGTACGAATAGTTGCTGCAACCAATGTGAAACTTGCTGAAGCAGTTAAGAAAAATAAATTTCGTGAAGATTTATTTTATCGGTTAAATACCGTACCTATTGTTTTACCATCCTTGCGTGAACGAAAAGAAGACATTCATTTGTTGTTTAGAAAATTTGCTTCAGATTTTGCCTCAAAATACAGAATGCCTTCCATTCAACTTACTCCTGAAGCAACGGAAATGCTTATCAAATACCCTTGGCCCGGAAACATCCGTCAGTTAAAAAATGTAGCCGAACAGATTTCAGTGATAGAAAATAACCGTGAAATTTCTGCAGCTATACTTTCCCATTATTTACCAAGCGATTCTACCCAAACATTACCAGCACTTTATAAAGGAGCAGAAAATTCAGATTTGTCGGAAAGAGAAATTTTATATAAAGTACTTTTTGATTTGAAAGACGATGTAAATGAATTAAAAAAACTAGTTTTTGGAATTATGAACAGTAATAAATCTAATCTTACTGAAAATGATGAAAGCGATTCCCTAATAAAAAGTATCCAGCGTTTATATGCAAAATCAACAACAGAAATAGAAGAAAATGGAACTCCTGAAGTATATAAGCCTAAAATTATCACTCCTGAAGAAGCTTTTGATGAACACGAAGATATAGAAGAAGAATCCTTATCTTTGGCTGATAAAGAAAAGGAAATGATTTTGAAATCCTTACAAAAACACAACAACAGAAGACGAAAAGCGGCCGAAGAATTAGGTATTTCTGAACGTACTTTATACAGAAAAATAAAAGAATACGACATCAATGAATAAACGAAGCCTATCTCTGATTTTTCTTTTTGCACTAATTTTTTCTTGTAAAATAGATTATTCATTTACAGGTGCATCTATTGCTCCTGATGTGAAAACATTTTCTATTAAAACATTTCAAAATTTTGCTCCATTGGCAAATGCAAATCTTAGTCAAACATTTACAGAAGCACTAAAAGATGTTTTCATATCGCAAACCAATTTGAAATTATTGCCATCTGGGGGTGATTTATTGTTGGAAGGAAGTATTACAGATTATTCCATTACTCCTAATGCCATTCAAGGCGACCAAACTGCTGCCACCAACCGACTTACAATTACTGTTGATGTAAAATTTACCAATACGAAAAACGAAAAACAAAATTTTGAAAGTAGCTTTTCTCGCTTTGCCGACTATGAAACGAACTTAAATTTAACCACTATAGAAGATAATCTTATAAAAACTATCAACGAACAACTTACACAAGATATTTTTAATAGAGCAGTAAGTAATTGGTAATCCCATTAGACTTGAAACTGACTTGAAATACTGTTTAACACATTAAAAATTTCTTGCACCTCCATTTCTGTAACCAATTTTATTTTATGTTCTTTAAGGTGAGGGATTCCTTTAAAATAGTTAGAATAATGCCTACGCATTTCCATTATACCTAATTTTTCGCCTTTCCATTGCAACGACATTTCCAAGTGTTTTTTTGCAGCCTCCACACGCATTTCTATTGTTGGAGGAGGTAAATGTTCACCCGTTTTCATAAAATGTTTAATCTCATTAAAAATCCATGGGTAACCAATACTTGCTCTTCCTATCATTACTCCATCTACTCCAAAACGATTTTTATTTTCCAATGCTTTTTCAGGTGTATTCACATCACCATTTCCAAAAACAGGAATATGCATTCTAGTATTGTTTTTTACATCAGCTATTAAACTCCAATCAGCTTCACCTTTATACATTTGCTTTCGGGTTCTTCCATGAATGGAAATGGCTTTAATACCAACATCTTGTAACCTTTCAGCAACTTCAACAATATATTTAGAGCTTTCATCCCAGCCTAAACGTGTTTTTACAGTAACAGGCAAATGAGTGGATTTCACAATTTCTGCAGTCATACGTACCATTTTGGGAATATCTTGTAAAATTCCCGCTCCAGAACCTTTACAAGCTACTTTTTTAACTGGACAGCCATAGTTTATATCAATAATATCAGGATTTGCTTGTGTGGTAACTTCTGTAGCCAAACGCATAGAATCAATGTCATTACCAAAAATTTGAATTCCTATGGGGCGTTCATATTCAAAAATATCTAATTTTTGAATGCTTTTGGCGGCATCTCTAATTAACCCTTCGGACGAAATAAATTCGGTGTACATTAAATCTGCTCCATTTTCTTTGCACAATGCTCTGAAAGGAGGGTCGCTCACGTCTTCCATAGGAGCTAACAACAAAGGAAACGCTCCCAATTCTATATCACCAATTTTTACCATATCGTTAAAAGTGATACAAAATTACGTAAAGAATAGTTGAGAATTTGTGAGATTTATTTCCTCGTATTTAAAACCCTGACTTTTTCATATAAATCCTAATTTTTTCATATTCTGGCGAATATTTTCTATAAAAATCAAGTGGAGCTTCAAAAAAATTTTCATTTCCTTGATGTTCCTTGATAAAAGAAGTTAATTCACTAACTGTTAGAGAATCGGAGGTTATTTTTTGTTTTGCAAAATCACTTTCAATAAATCGAACAGAAAATTCATTTTTACTGTCCCAGTTTAATTTGGCAAACACAAAAAATCCGTCTTTGCTTTCGAGGTTATAAATAACATCTTCTCCTAGTGCTGCTCCAAAGGCTCTGAAATCAGTTGCATCTTTCACTCTATTGGTTTTGTCGTAAGATTTCATATTTATCTGCACCACTTTATTGTTTAATTTGCTGATTATAAGCTCATCTCTATTTCCATCCTCATGAAATGCGACCCATTCTCCTACTATATTTTTATCGTATTTTACAGCATTTTCATAATTAGTTAAAGCAATTTTTGTTTGATAAGGACATGCTAAAAGTAGTAATGGTAATAAAAAAAATAAAAGGTAGCGTTTAGTTAATTTAATCATTGTACAAGTTTTAAAAGTTTTTAGAAACAAAGTTAATTCTAAAAATTTCCTTTGATTGTTAATGGGTTATAATTTGAAAGGATAAATGTATCATTTTTTTTTAAGTTTAAAAAGATGAAAGATAAAAATTTAAGTAATACTATTTACTATCTTTGTTGCGTTTGAAAATCGCACCTAAATTATCCTATTTTGAATTTTGAAGATATAAGAGCTTACAACGATGAAGAATACCAATCTGTAATGATAAAACTTACTCAGATTGACTTGTTGATGGAAGCTATTCAATTTTATTTACCCGAATTAACTCTTACACAAATAAAAGAAACCCTACTTTCCTTTAAAACCATACAAGATTTTCAGAGTGAAATGGTGTGTATGGTTATCGGAAAGATGGTAAATCATTCAGCTAAATCACTTACTTTTAAAGGAATAAAAGATATTGATTCAAAAAAAAATTACTTATTTATTTCTAATCATAGAGACATTGTTTTGGATTCGGCTTTAATTAATTATGGGCTAAACCTCAATAATTACAACACAAGTGAAATTGCAATTGGCAGTAATTTGTTATCAATGCCTTGGATAAAAGATTTAGTTCGGCTAAACAAAAGTTTCATAGTAAAAAGAAACATTCCAAAGCAAGAAATTTTAGAAGCATCCAAAGCACTTTCAGCTTATATTAATTACACGTTGAAAGAAAAGAACCAATCCATTTGGATAGCTCAGCGAGAAGGAAGAGCTAAAGATGGTTTTGATAAAACCAATCCAGGGTTATTAAAAATGTTTGGTTTATGTTCTTCCGAAGATTTATTAACCCATTTAATTGGATTAAACATAACGCCTGTTGCTATTTCTTATGAATATGACCCTTGCGACTACCTTAAAATCAATGAACTGATTAAAAAACACAATGGAGAACTTTATTCAAAAACTGAAAATGAAGACAATCAACACATGGTGTTGGGAATGAAAGGCTATAAAGGGAACATAAACATTCATTTTGCAGCAC
>Ga0100377_1001602_pt1 | contig 19368 bp, 14 predicted proteins | sample CryGeymeta201501_FD_83664 | JGI IMG/M metagenome (GOLD analysis project Ga0100377, IMG submission 83664) | Groundwater microbial communities from Crystal Geyser aquifers in Utah, USA - Crystal Geyser metaG 2015-01 | ecosystem: Environmental > Aquatic > Deep subsurface > Groundwater | place: USA...
CTGGCTCCATGCGGGTTTTCTGCTCGGTCATGGGCCTCTGGGCCCACTCCCTCACATCAAACGCCGCCTGGAACCAGAATCTACGTCGGATCCATCGGCATCTACTTTCTCAACGGCTTCTGATACCAAAGAGATTTTAGCGAAGGAGTGCGGCGCTCAGTCGATCTGCTTCGGGGGCAGGACACCGCCGTTGTCGGGCTTCTTGGGCTCGTCGACCTTCTTGGGGGGATCGACCTTGGGGGGATCGACCTTGGGGGGATCGACCTTCTTTGGAGGATCGGCCTTCTTGACTCCGTCGCCGTGGGCGCCGCCTCGGCGAGTCCGGGTCGGTCGGCTTGGGGGGGTCTTCTTGTCGTTGTCCTCGACGTCGGCGGCCTGGGCGTCCTCGGCCTGTGCGGGCTGGGCGTCGTCGGTGGTGGCGGCCGCAGCGTCGTCGGTGGTGGTGTCGGCGCCAGCGTCGGTGGTCAGCTCGGAGGGGCCGGGCTGGGGGTTGGCCTTGTCGGCGAAGACGGTGAACCAGACGCCGACGCCCGCGGCGGCGAGCACGACCAGGGCGACGCCGATCCAGATCCAGGGGGGCCCGGCGGAGCGTCGGTGGATGTAGACCTCGCGGCTCTCGGTGGAGAGGTCGATGTCGAAGCCGCCGCTGGTGCGGACGTTCTCGGCTTCGGGGCCTGCGGCGGGGGAGGGCCCCTGGCTGGCGTCGAAGGTGCCGAGGCCGCCGCCGGGCGCCCACGACGGATCGATGGCCCGCCTCGGCTCGCTGCCCATGGCGTAGGGGCCGCTGCTGGCCAGCGGCATCGAGGCCGGGACGGTGTCGGCCATGCCGAGATTGCTGGCCTGAGAGGGCCGATCGGGGGTGTTGGCGCGGCTCTGGCCGTCGGACTGGTGCATCATGGCCATCAGCGGGGCCTGCGCGCCGGAGATGAGGCCGCTGTTGTTCATCTCGAGGGTGACGTGCTCGAGCGCCTCGGCGAAGTGATGGACCGAGGGGTAGCGCGCATCGGGGCGCTTTTCGAGGGCCTTGAGGATGACGCGCTCGAGGGCGTCGGGGACGCGGGCCTCGGGGGCGCGGACGCTGAGGCGGACGGCGGGCTCGCTCACCTGGCGGTTGAGCAGCTCCATGCGGTTGCCGCCCTGGATGGGGAGGTAGCCGCCGCTGAGCATGTAGTACAGGACGATGGCGACGGCGTACTGATCGGACCGGCCATCCACCTCGCGGCCCAGGCACTGCTCGGGGCTCATGAACTCGGGCGTGCCGAAGACCATGCCGGCCTCGGTCAGCCGGCTGGTCTCGCCGTCGTCGATGAGCTTGGCGATGCCGAAGTCGAGGATCTTGGTGGAGAACCGACCGCCGCGGCCCTCGACGAGCATGATGTTGTCGGGTTTGAGGTCGCGGTGGATGACGCCCTGCTCGTGGGCGGAGTGGAGGGTGTCGCAGAGCTGGAGGGCGATGTGGAGCGCCGTGGGCATGTCGAGGCGGCCGCGCTGCTCGACCACCTTGTTCAGCGGCGTCCCGTCGATGTACTCCATGATGATATAGAGCACACCCTCGTCGGTCTGGCCGAAGTCGTTGAGGGAGACGGCGCCGTGGTGGGCGACGCGGCAGGTGGACCGGGCCTCGTTGAAGAAGCGCCGGACGACCTTCTCATCGCGGATCAGGCGCTGGGAGAGGAACTTGATGGCGACCTTCTGGCCGAGGCGCTCGTGCTCGGCGAGGTAGACCTCACCCATCCCGCCGCTACCGATCTTGTGGCGGACGCGGTAGCGTCCGGCGACGATGGTGTCGACGTAGGCGTCCTCCATCGCCTTCCAGATGGGGGTGAGATCGGAGCCGCAGACCCCACAGAAGTTACTCCCGTGGATGACCTCGGCGTCGCAGGCAGGACAGGTTGTGACCGACACCGGCGAGTCGGTGGGCATGGCTCTACTCGCTGTCTGGCGCAACCTCGATGACCTTGGTCTTGCGCTGCTGCTCGAGGATCTTGAACTGGACGCGTCGATTTGCTTCGCGCGCCTTGCGGACCGCGCCGCCCTTGAGGCCGGTGATCGGGACGGCGGGCTGGGTGTCGCCGAAGCCGCGGGCCTCGAGGCGGCCGGCGTCGACGCCGGCCTCGACGAGGAACTTCCGGACGGACTCGGCGCGAGCCTGGCTCAGGCGGAGGTTGGCGCCGGCGTTGCCGACGTCGTCGGTGTGGCCCTGGACCTCGATCTTCTGCAGGGCGGGGTTGCTCTTGATCGTGTCGGCGACCTCGGTGAGCAGCTCGAAGGACTTCTTCTTGATGGTGGCCTTGCCGGTGTCGAAGAACACCGCGTCGAGGATTTTGATCTCGTCGCCGTCGAGCACGACCTTCTTCTTGCCGGGGCAGCCGTTCCAGGCCTTGACGCCCTTGCGCAGGGGGCACTTGTCGTCGACGTCGAGGATGCCGTCCTGGTCGTTGTCGGGTTCGGGGCAGCCGTCGTCGTCCTGGAAGCCGTCGAGGTCCTCCTTGTCGGCGGGGCACTTGTCGACGGCGTCGAGCACGGTGTCGAGGTCGTTGTCGGGCTCGGGGCAGCCGTCGTCGTCCTGGAAGGCGTCGAGGTCCTCGGCCTGGTCGGGGCAGGGGTCGGCGTCGTTGGGGAAGCCGTCGCCGTCGCGGTCGAGGTTGGGGCAGCCAGCGAGCTCGACGGTGCCGGACTCGTTGGGGCACTGGTCGTCGGCGTCGGCGACCTTGTCGCCGTCGTTGTCGGGGTCGGGGCAGCCGTCCTCGTCGTCGAAGTCGTCGACGTCCTCGGGCTCGCCGGGGCAGTTGTCGTTGACGTCGAGGATGCCGTCGCCGTCGTTGTCGGGGTCGGGGCAGCCGTCCTCGTCCTGGAACTGGTCGCGATCCTCGGGCTCGTCGGCGCAGGCATCGGCGGCGTTGAGGATGCCGTCGTCGTCGAGGTCGTTGTCGTAGATGGCGTAGCGGAGGCCGCCGATGACGCGGTAGGCCGGCGAGCCAAACCCGGCTACGATGCCACCACCGCCGGCCAGCTCGAGGTTGATCCCGATCGGCGTTCGGTACTTGATGCCGACCAGGCCCTCGAGCGGCAGCTCGTCGTTGTTGCTCAGGAACTCGTCGAAGGCCGAGGAGCCGAAGACCTCCGCGCTGACCAGGAACGCGCTCGGCACGATCTCGTACTCGGCGCCGAGGCCGAACAGGAGCTGGCTGCCCACGTTGAGGTTGGCGAACTTGCGCTCCCCCTGCAGGTTGGCCGACAGGTTGAGCGACATCAGGAAGCGCTCGATGCGCATGTCCATCAGGAGGCCAGGGCGCCCGTAGAAGCCGCCGGAGGACGTGAACGCCTTGGTGTCGCCCGTCGGGAAGCCGACCTGGACGTACGGCGCAAGGCCGATGGCGCTCTTCTGGGGGTTGAGCAGGGTGAGCTTGGCGCGCATCCGCAGGTCGCCGAGCGTCGCGCCGCTGGCGGCGTCGGGGCTGATGGTGCCGCCCTCGACGCCGTTGAGCAGGTAGACGGGCAGGGCGAGGCCGACCTCGGCGATGTCGAAGAGGCCCAGGGCGGCGAGCACGTCGCCGGAGACCTGGTCCTTGATCAGCGCCTGCTCGGTGCCGTCGGCGTCGGAGACGAGCACGAGCGGCTTGTTGGCGTAATTGAAGATGAACCCGCCGGAGAACTGGAGGTGCGTGGAGGACTCGGCGCTCTCGACCGCGAAGACCGCGTGCGGGCTCGGGACCGCCTGGAAGTTCTGCACGTCGATGGAGGGCTCGGTCGGTCCGGCCACCACGAGGTCCTGAGCGTCGGCGGTGCTGCACACGAGGGTCATCAGCGCGACGCTGGCAACGAGCGCGCTCCTGCGGCGAAGATTCATCCGGCTCCTCTCCTTTCAATGGATGTGGAAGCTCGCGTCTGCGGAATCATAGGAGAGCAAGAGGCTGTGGGGCAAGCGATCCCCCACCGCGTTGCGCCGTCTCCTCGCGACGCTCCCCCTGTGCTATACCACAACTGTCTCGCGCGCGAACCCCCACCGTCAACAGCCATGCCCTTCTCACCCCCCAACGATTTTACCGACGGCTCCGAAGACTTCCCCTGGGGCACCGTCATCCTCGGCGCAGGCGGCGGCTGCCTCGTGCTCGTGGCCCTCGTGGGTGCCCTGATGATGTGGGGCACCTGCGCGGTGGGCAACGGCTGCAAGCAGAACCTGGAGGCGTCGCAGGCCCGCGCGGTGGCACCGGCGCAGCGGTTCCTCGATGACGCCGGCCGCGACGACGTCGACGCCCTGTGGATGCTGATGAGCCCACGGTTTCGGGGCGCTCACGGCCGCGACGACCTGCGCGGGCTGCTCGAGCGCCACGGCGAGCTGCTGGTGGGCGGCGAGGCCCGCCTCGTGCGCGCGCTGCCGGCCCGGCAGGGCCACACCCGGACCTTCCTCGTCGTCCAGATCCTCGACTCGCCGACCAGCGCCCGCGGCGTGGCGACCTTCGTCCTCGTTCCGGCGCGCCCCGACGACCCCGGCACCCCCGTCGACGGCTACTTCGTCGAGGACGTGCTCGGCGGACTTCCCGAAGCCGAGCTCGAAGGCGACGCCATCGTCGCCCTCGTCCGCGCCCACGTCGACCTCCTGGCGGCCGGGCGGATCGAGGCCGCCGCCGCCCAGTTCGAGGCCGGCCAGACCGACGCCGAGACCTACGCCCTCTTCGTCGAGGGCCACGGCGACCGCTTCAAGGACGTCCGCCTCGAGGTGGTCAGCCTCGAGGTGAAGCGCCCCGAGGCCGTGCTTGTGGTGGAGCTGATCAAGCGAGACGGGGGGGCCTCGGCCGGCCGGCTCACCTTCGAGCTGCGGTTCATTGAGCCGGTCGGCTGGCGGCTGCGGAGCGTGGGGAGCGGCGATCCGGTGCGGTAGCAGCGCCTCGGCGCCGAGCTGCGCGGACGTTCGCCGCCCTCGAGCAGCGCCCGCGCGACAGGTCCGCGGACGGGCGTTGGGAGCCCTTCTTTTCGATGTGCGACGGTGTTGGTTCAACTTGACTTGCACCTTTGCCACTGATACGCACGTCGCCGTGGAGCACCCCTGGCAATCCGTCGGGGTGCCGGTGGCTTGCGTCCCGATCCGAAGGGGGTTGGCAGCCGCTGGAGCGCTCCACGAGACGCGAGGGCACCCCACGGCCCTCCCTTGAATCTCGCAGGTCCCCATGGCTGACACCACCAAGCAAGATTCCCCTGTCAAGGCCAAGAAGGCTGCTCCGGTCAACAACGACACGAACTCCCCCTCCGGGATGCAGTTCTACGAGATCCTGAGCACGCAGCTCAACAAGGCCTTCCAGATCGGTGAAGCGCCGGAAGCGGTCCAGACCATCCTCCGACAGCCGAAGAACGAGATCATCATCAACTTCCCCGTCCGCATGGATGATGGCACCTTCCGGCTGTTCAAGGGCTACCGGATCCAGCACAACAACATCCGGGGCCCCTTCAAGGGCGGCCTGCGCTACCACCAGGACGTCAGCCTCGACGAGGTCAAGGCCCTCGCGGCCCTGATGACCTACAAGTGTTCCCTGCTCGACATCCCCTTCGGAGGCAGCAAGGGCGGCATCAAGATGGACCCCTCCACCTTGAGCCGCGCCGAGCTCGAGCGCGTCACGCGTCGCTTCACGCACGCGCTCGGCAACAACATCGGACCTGACTACGACATCCCGGCGCCCGACATGGGCACCAACGGTCAGACGATGGTGTGGATGATGGACACCTACATGAACTCCATCAACTCGCTGCAGAAGAACGCGCTGCGCACCATCGTCACCGGCAAGACCGTCGTCGCGGGCGGCACCGTCGGCCGCAGCAAGGCCACCGGCCAGGGCGTCGTCTACTGCATCGAGGAGTGGGCCAGGGACCGCGAGTTCGACCTCGACGGCTGCACCTTCTCCGTCCAGGGCTTCGGCAACGTCGGCTCCCACGCCGCCTCGATCCTCGGCAAGCTCGGCGGCGTCCTGCTGACCGTCAACGACCACACCGGCTCCATCCACAACCCCGAGGGCATCAACCCCCGCAAGCTCGCCGAGTGGGTCGCCGAGCACCGCGGCGTCAAGGGCTACCCCGGCGCCCGTGAGGTGTCCAAGGACGACTTCTGGGCCACCCCCGTCGACATCGTCATCCCCGCCGCCCTCGAGCTCCAGGTCACCGCGCAGGTCGCCGAGACCCTCCAGTGCAAGGTCATCGTCGAGGGCGCCAACGGCCCCACCACCGCCGAAGCCGACGAGATCCTCGCCCGCCGCGGCATCGACGTCCTGCCCGACCTCCTCGCCAACGCTGGCGGCGTGGTCGTGTCCTACTTCGAGTGGCTCCAGAACAAGCGCGCCGAGTCCTGGGAGCTCGAGGACGTGGATGCTCGCCTCCTTCACATGATGAAGAAGGCCTACCACAACGTCACCCACCTCGCCCGCCAGAAGAACTGCTCGATGCGCACCGCCGCCCTCGCCATCGCCGTCGACCGGATCGCCCGCATCTACGGGGAGCGCGGCATCTTCCCGTGATCGCGGTCGATACCGGAGGCACCTTCACCGACGTCGTGCTCTGTCGGTCGGGGGCGCCCTGGATCACCCACAAGCTCCTGTCCACCCCCAGCGATCCCGCCCAGGCCGTTCTGGACGGGATCGCCGCGGTGCTCGTCCTCGCGGCTGAGCCCTCCGCCTCCCGCGTCGTGCACGGCTCCACCGTGGCCACCAACGCCCTCCTCGAGGGCAAGGGCGGCCGCGCGGCGTTCATCACCACCGCGGGCTTCGAAGACACCCTCCTCATCGGCCGCCAGCACCGCAGCGCCCTCTACGCGCTGACGGTGCCGCCGCGCCCCTCCCCCATCGACGCCGCGCACAGCCTCGGCGTCACCGAGCGCCTTCGCTGTGACGGCGCCGTCACCACCCCCCTGTCGGCCGCCGAGCTCGAGGCCCTCCCGGCGCGCCTCGAGGCCCTCGGCGTCGAGGCCGTGGCCGTCAGCCTCCTGCACGCCTGGGCCAACCCCGTCCACGAGCGCGCCATCGGCGACCGGCTCGCCGAGGTGTTCGGCGACCGCCTCCACCTCACCCTCTCCCACGACCTGCTGCCCGAACTCCGCGAGTTCGAGCGCGCCTCGACCTGCGCCGTCAACGCGGTCGTGGCCCCCCGCATGAGCGCCTACCTGGGCCGCCTCGAGCGCGAGCTGGCCGGTGTCCACCTCCGCATCATGGGCTCGGCCGGCGGGCCGATGAAGGCCTCCGAGGCCCGCCACGCCCCCGTGCACACCGTCCTGTCCGGCCCCGCCGGCGGCGTGGTCGGCGCCCTCGCGCTGGCCCGCCAGGCCGGGTTCGACCGCATCGTCACCTTCGACATGGGCGGCACCAGCACCGACGTGGCCCTCTGCGACGGCGCGCTCACCCTCACCACCGAAGGCCAGATCGCCGACCTTCCCATCCGCGTCCCCCTCATCGACATCCACACCGTCGGGGCCGGCGGCGGCTCCATCGCGCGGGTGGACCGCGGCGGGGCGCTGCGCGTCGGGCCCGCGTCCGCGGGCGCCGACCCCGGCCCCGCGGCCTACGGCCGCCTGACCTCCACGCCCCTGGCCACCGTCACCGACGCCAACGTCGTGCTCGGCCGCCTGCTGCCCGACGCCTTCCTCGGAGGCGCCATGACCCTCGACGTCGCCGCGGCCCGCGCAGCCGTGGCCCCGGTGGCCGCCGCCGCCGACCTCGATCTCGAAGCCGCGGCCCTCGGCGTCCTCCGCGTGGCCGAGGCGACGATGGCGCGCGCCGTCAAGGTCATCTCCATCGAGCGCGGCCACGACGTGCGCGACTTCACCCTCGTCGCCTTCGGCGGCGCCGGTGGCCTCCACGCCTGCCATCTCGCCGAAGTCCTCGGCATGACCACGGTCCTCGTCCCGCACCACCCCGGCCTCCTGAGCGCCGTCGGCATGGCTCTGGCCCCCGTCGTCCGAAGCTTCTCCCGCGCCCTGATGCTCACCCTGCCCCCCGGCGCCGACCCGGCGGACCACCCCGCCCTCGGCGCCGCGCTCGCCGCCCTCACCGCCCGCGCCGACGCTGCGCTGGACGAGGAGGGCGTCCCGCTTGACGAGCGTAACATCTTGAAATCATTGGACTTGCGCTATCAGGGCCAGTCCTTCGAGATCAACGTGCCCGCCGGCCCCGACCTCCTGCCCCGCTTCGCCGACGCCCACCAACGCCTCTACGGCATGGTCCACGCCGCCCGCCCCGTCGAGGTCGTCGCCGCCCGCGTCCGCGCCGAGGGCCGCCCGTCCGTCGCCCTCCCGGCCGCCCACGCCCCGCGCCCGACCCCCTTCGCCGACCCCCTGTCCACTGTCCCCGTCTGGACCCGCGCCGGCCTCGAGGCCTGGCGCCACGCCCCTCGCGACCTGCTCCAGCCCGGCGACGCCCTCGACGGTCCGCTCCTCGTCACCGAGTACTCCTCCACCACCGTCGTCCCCCGCGGCTGGAGCCTCACCGTCGACCCGCACCTGCACCTCGTCCTGCGCCGCGCCCGGGCCGCCGCGCTCGCCCGTGACGGCGACGCCGCCGTCAGCCCCATCGAGCTCGAGGTCTTCCGCAACCTGTTCGCCTCGGTCGCCGAGGAGATGGGCGTCCGGCTCATGCGCTCGGCCTTCTCCCCCAACATCAAGGAGCGCCGCGACCACTCCTGCGCCCTCTTCGATGCCCGCGCCGAGATGATCGCCCAGGCCGCCCACATCCCCGTCCACCTCGGCTCCACGCCCATGAGCGTCCAGGCGGCCATCGACGCCATCGGCGTCGACGCCATGAAGCCCGGCGACGTCTTCGTCCTGAACGACCCCTACCAGGGCGGCACCCACCTGCCCGACATCACCATCGTCGCCCCCTGCTTCGTCGACGACGAGCCCACCCCGCGCTTCTTCGTCGCCAACCGCGCCCACCACGCCGACGTCGGCGGCATCTCGCCCGGCTCCATGCCCCTGTCGAAGCACATCGACGAGGAGGGCCTGCGCCTGGGCCCCACCCGCCTCGACGCCGCCACCATCGCCTGGATCTGCGCCGGCAGCCGCACCCCCGACGAGCGCCGCGGCGACCTCGACGCCCAGCTCGCCTCCGCCTGGCTCGGCGTCCAGCGCCTCCGCGAGCTCTGCGCCCGCTACGGCGCTCCCGTCGTCTCCGAGCGGGCCAGCCAGCTCCAGGACTACACCGACCGCGTCATGCGCTCCATCCTGGCCGAGCTGGCCGACGGCACCTGGACCTTCGAGGACCTCCTCGACGGCGACGGCCTCGGCGCCACCGACCTCTGCATCCGCTGCACCCTCACCATCGCTGGCGACGCCGCCACCCTCGACCTCTCCACCTCCGACGACCAGTGCCCCGGCTCGGTCAACGCCGTCCGCGCCATCACCGTCTCCGCCGTCAACTACGCCTTCCGCTGCCTCGCCCCGCCCGACCTGCCGAGCAACGGCGGCCTCATGCGCCCCCTCACCGTCGTCACCCGCCCCGGCTCCATCGTCGACGCCTGCTGGCCCGCCGCCGTCGCCGCCGGCAACGTCGAGACCAGCCAGCGCATCGTCGACGTCGTCTTCGGCGCCCTCGCCCTCGCCGCGCCCGACCGCATCCCCGCCGCCTCCTGCGGCTCGATGAACAACACCCTGCTCGGCGGCGCCGACCCCCGCACCGGCCGGCCGTTCGCCTACTACGAGACCATCGGCGGCGGCTCCGGCGGCAGCCCCCAGGGGCCCGGCGCCTCCGCTGTCCAGACCCACATGACCAACACCCTCAACACCCCCATCGAGGCCCTCGAGCACGCCTATCCCTTCCGTGTCGTCGCCTACGCCATCGCCCGCGGCACCGGCGGCGCGGGCCTCCACCCCGGAGGCGACGGCCTCCGCCGCACCTACGCCTTCGACGTCCCCACCACCCTGACCCTCATCACCGAGCGCCGCCGCCACGCCCCCTGGGGACTCGCCGGTGGCGCGCCCGGCCAGCGCGGCCGCAACGTCTTGCGCCGCGCCGACGGCACCACGGTCGAGCTCCCCGCCAAGGTCACCCTGGAGGTCGGCGCGGGCGACACGCTGGAGGTCACCACCCCCGGCGGCGGGGGCTGGGGCGCCCCACGCTAATCCGTCGCGCTCGACGCGCTCCGGCTCGCGCGTGGGGCTACGGTGGGAGGGCGCCCCCGTTGGGGGCTTGGCCGTGCTCGATTCGGATGGGCTCGGAGGGGCGCTCTAGAGGTACACCAACACCCCCGCCCGCCGCGCCTCGAACCCGCGCCGCGCCTCGGCCATGAGCTCGGCGATCTCCTCGACCGCCACCCCGTCGCTCAGCGCGTGCCGCACCACCGGGTCCCCGAACAGAAGGTCGATGGCCAGCCGATCCCCCACGAACTCATACGCCGCCGTCCGCCACTCGAACCGCTCCGGGTGCAGCCCCATCACGTCCTGCAGGATGGCCATGGTGACCGTGAGGCTTCGGAAGGCGTCCCGATCCGTCACGTGCAGCTGAAGCCCCGCACACGTCTGCCCCCCGTGCTTCTGGAACATCGGCCGGAAGCTGGCCAGGCGGAACGCGCACCCGGGCAGCTTGCGCGCGTCCAGCAGCGCCTTGAGCGCCGGCGCGTCCAGCCACGGCGCCCCGAACAGCTCGAACGGCCGCGTCGTCCCCCGCGCCTCCGACAGGTTCGTGCCCTCCAACAGGCACTGGCCCGGATACACGATGGCTGTGTCCAGCGTCGGCATGTTCGGCGATGGCATCACCCAGGGCAGCCCGGTCTGGTCGTACCACATCCCCCGCGTCCAGCCCTCCATCGGCACGACCTCCAGCTCGCACGCCATGCCCTCATGCGCCTGGAAGTACCGCATCAGCTCGCCGAACGTCATCCCGTGCCGCGTCGCCAGCGGGTACACCCCCACAAACGAGCTGAACCCCGACTGCACGAGGTTCCCCTCCACCACCTCACCCCCCAGCGGGTTCGGCCGGTCGCACACGATGACCTCCACCCCCGCCTCCCCGCACGCCTTCGCGCAGAACGCCGCCGTGTAGATGTAGGTGTAGTAGCGCGCCCCGATGTCCTGCAGGTCGATCACCAGCACGTCGAGCCCGGCCAGGTGCTCCGGCCTCGGCGACAGACTCGCCGCGTCGCTTCCGTACAGGCTCACGCACGGCAGGCCCGAGATCGGATCCACCTCCTCGCCCACCCCCTCCATGTCCTGGGCCTCACCGCGCACCCCGTGCTCCGGCCCGAACAGGCGCACGACGTCCCAGCCCGCGTCGATCGCCCGGTCGATGGCGTGCTCCAGCCGCCGATCCACGCTCGTGGGGTTCACCAGCAGGCCAACCCGCCGATCGCGCACCCGCGCCCCGAACCCATCCTCCGTCAGAAGCCGCTCCAGACCCGTCTTCACCATCGCTTCGCCCTCCATGGCATCCGGTTGCATCGCGCCCAGTATCCATGCGACACACCCTCTGTCCAATACCCGGACCCCTGACCCTCGGTGGACCCATGCGCATCGCCATTCTCGGAGGCTCGTTCAACCCGCCGCACGTCTGCCACGTCCTGGCGGCCACGTGGGTCGTCTCCGTTCGCCCCGTCGATCGCGTGTGGCTCATGCCCGTCGGCGAGCACGCCTTCGGCAAGCAGTTGGAGCCCTTCGCCGACCGGCTGGAGATGTGCAGCCGCGCCGTCGAGCCCATCGCCACCTTCTGCGAGGTCACCGACATCGAGCACCGCCTCGGCGGCCCCAACCGCACCATCGACACCCTCCGCGCCCTCGATGCCGAGCACCCCGAGCACCGGTTCAGCCTCGTCATCGGCGCCGATATCCTCACCGAGGCCACCGCCTGGAAGGCCTGGGACGTCCTCGAACGCGACTACGGCTTCCATGTCCTCGGCCGCGACGGCTACCCCTCGCCCCCCGACCAGGACTTCGGCGTCACCCTCCCCGGCGTCTCCTCCTCCGCCCTCCGCGAGCGCCTCGCTCGCGGCGACCTCGCCGGATGCCGCGGCCACCTCTCCCAGTCCGTGCTCGACTACATCGTCGAGCGCCGCCTCTACGACCTCCCCGACTCGGCGACCCTCGCCCCCTGACCCGGAGCCCACCCTTGCGCGTCTTCATCTACGGCGCCGGGCGCGTCGGCCGCAGCATCGGCCGCGCCCTGATCGCCCGACCCGACTCCGGCCTCGAGGTCATCGGCGCCTGGAACCGCACCTTCGCCGCCGCCCTCGCCTCCAGCCTCGTCCTCGACACCCCCGTCAGCAGCGGCGACCTCCTCCCCGAGGACTTCCCCCGCGCCGACGTCGTCCTGCTCACCGTCGTCGACGACGCCGTCGTCGAGACGGCCCGCCGCCTCGCCCCCCACCTGTCCCGCAAGCAGATCCTCCTGCACACCTCCGGCAGCCTCCCCTCCACCGTCATGGCCGTCGACGGCATGCCCGCCAGCCTCGGCGGCTGCCACCCCCTCCAATCACTCGCCGCACGCGACGGCAACCCCGACCTTCTCCACGGCGCGACCTTCGCCATCGAGGGCGACGCCCGCGGCCTCGAGGCCGCCAGAGCACTCGCCGCTGCCGTCGGCGGCGAAGCGATCGCACTGAGCGATCCCGCCTCCAAGGTCTATTACCACGCCGCCGCCGTCGTCGCCGCCAACTACCTCACCGTGCTCGTCGATGCCGCCGCCACCCTCCACGCCGCCGCCGGCATCGACGCCCGCACCTCCGTCCGCATCCTCGCCCCCCTGCTGCGCGGCACCCTCGACAACCTGCTCGCCCACGCCGCCGAGGACTCCAACCTCGACGGCCGCGCCGCCCTCGCCAGCTCCCTCACCGGACCCGTCGCCCGCGGCGACGCCGGCACCGTCGTCGCCCACCTCAACGCCATCACCCGCCTCGCGAAGAAGGAGCCCGACGCCGCCGACCTCCCCGACCTCTACCGCGCCCTCCTCCGCCGCGCCATCCAGATGGCCGAGCGCGTCCACGTCGACCCCGAGGCCCTCGCGCACCTGCGGAAGCTCGGAGCTTGAGCTGTGTCGTGTTTCACGTGAAACAAACCGGACGACCCACCCGGCGACCTCACGGCAGCCCCGCTCACACCGCCCCCGCGTCCCCCAGCCACGACGCCAACCCCTCTCCGTCGCTGTCGAGGATCACGTCGCCGACCCGGTCCACACCCAGCGCGCCGATGCGCTGGCGCAGCATCCGCTGCTCGGCCTCGGTCAACGGACGTCCAAGCCGGCGCTGACAGAGATGAGAGAAGCTCTCCTCTCGCCCCTCCTCTCGCCCCTCCTCTCGCCCTCGCCTGAACCGGAGCTCCAGCAGGGCCTCTCGAAGCTCGGGCACCTGGCGGATGAACACATTGCGGACCTGCTCGGGGGTGAGCCAGGTGACGTCCTCGTCCTGGCCCTCGTTCTCCATCAGGTCGGCCTCGATGCTCTGCTGATCGGCGGTGCTCATCTTGACGATCTCCATGTATCGGTCGAACCAGTTGGGCAGCGTGCCCTTGAGGACCATCCAACGTATGAACGCCACGCGGGCCTTGCCCGTGCGGACCTGAAGAAAAGGGACCAGCGCGTCGTGAAGGGGCAGGGCGTTGGCTGCGATCCACAGACTGCGCTGGCCCTCACCTCCGACCCGCCAGGTCCCCTGCCCGCAAAGCATAAGCTCGCTGTGCCCACCGATCCAGTCAGGCAGGTGAGGTGTGACGAACAGGAGATCGGCATGGGGCGGCAGCGTGACGGCCTGGGGCCTGCGACCCTCCATCGTGGCCCGATGTTGCTCCGCCCTGAGCAGCTCCTCGATCACATGCACATCCCACGCGCTGCGTCGTAGACCGGCGCGGACCCACGCCCGCCCGTCCAGGTGATCTCCCTCCATCTTGATCTCCACGACGGCGGCCTCTCCCCGGAGCGCGCTCCAGGGTGGGGGGAGGCCGGCCAGCTTCGTCGGGTCGGTCACATGGATCACACCGTCAGGCACGACCTCCGCGCCGAGGCGTAGCTCGTGGGCGACCTGCCAGCTGCACGCCTCGTCGGTTGCCTTCGCGGTCTCGGCGGCGAACACCGCCTTGCTGACCTGGTCCGCTGTGCCCATCGTCGCTCTCCTGGTCTTGTGCCTCCACCCAAACTCGTGGTTTCAACCACAGGGTTATCGGCAGGAGCGCGGCGATGTTGCGTGCTTTTTCGCCCTTCAACGCAGATTGAAGCCGCTCCCGCCCCAACACCTCCCTTGCGCGCATTGGCCCGCCGACCTACCCTCACCTCTCTTCGAAAGGGGGCTCGCAAAGGCCGGAAGCGGGAGCGCATGGAGCCGACGGGATGACCGATCCTCAGGAGCTGGTGTTGGGGTGGCTGGTGGAGGGGCGCGCGGGCGTCTCGGCCGAGGGGGCGTTGACCTTCGCGCATCGGGCGTCGCCGCCGCTGGTGGAGAAGCTGCGGCTGGCCTACGACTGGATCGCGAGCACGGCCATCCACACGCCGTATCAGGACATGGAGTTCGGGCCGGCCCGCGTGGTGGGAGGCCAGGGGCAGCTCGTGGCGCTGCACAGCCAGGAGAGCTACAGCGCCTTCATCTTGATGCCGCTGCTGACCTTGATGACCTCGCGGCGGCTCTTGTTCATCGGGGCGCCGGGGCGCGGCAAGACGACCATGGCGACGGTGATGGCGTTGCTGTCGGGCTACACGCTGGAGGAGGCGCGGCGAGGGATTCAGCACGGGCATCCGCAGCTCACGCAGGCCGACCTGCTCGGCAGTCCGTTGCCGAGCCAGCTGATCCGGGCGGAGGTCGCCGGGGACATCGTGGTGAGCTGGCGGCGGTGGTTGCGGCTGCGGGTCAAGATCGTGGACGAGTACAACCGCATCCCCACCAAGACCCAGTCGGCGCTGCTGTCGCTCATGGCCGAGGGCTACGCCGAGCTGTATGAGCAGGTGATCGAGACGGGCCGCTCGGCGTGGTTCCTGACGGCGAACGACGAGCAGGGCGGCGGCACCTTCCCCGTGATCGAGGCGCTCAAGGACCGCATCGATGTGGTGGTGCGCTGCACGCCGTTCCACGCGCGGTTTCTCGACCAGCTGATCGGGCGGATCGAGGGGGGGAGCCGCCCGGAGGACTTCGTGCCCTCGGAGCTGGTGTTTGGGCCGGAGGAGCTGGATCGGATCGACGCCGCGGTGAGGGCGGTCGAGGTGCCGGTGGCCGTGCGGGAGGTGCTCGGGTTCTTCGTGGGGCAGCTGGATTTTTGCCGGCGGGCGTCGTCGGAGCTGTCGTACATGAACAAGGACACGCTGCACCTGTCGGGGCGTCGGGTGGGGCATGTGTGCAACGAGGACTGCCCGCTGGACAAGCAGGAGAACCTCTGCACCCAGACCGAGACGGGCGTCTCGGCTCGCGCCTACCAGACGCTGATCCACTACGCCAAGGCGCTGGCGTACTTTCGGGGCCGCGCCGCGGTGGACACCGAGGACGTCCGGCAGCTCATGCCCTGGGTGCTGCACGAGCGCCTGGCGCCGAACCTCCACAGCGCGTTCTTCCAGAAGACCGAGCATCAGGTGCACCTGACCGACCGGGTGGGCTGGATCCGCCAGCTCTTCGACCGCGCGGTGGCGCAGCACGCGGCCTACCAGCCGCTCCGTCAGGCCACGATGGCTCTGAAGGCGGGCTGGGAGGCTGGCGTGGACGGCCTGTCCACCGTAGAGCTCCAGCACCGCATGCAGGCCGTGCAGGCTCGGATGGAGGACGTGCTCAAGAGGCAGGAGCTGAACGGGCCGGTGTATGAGGACCTCGTGCTGCTCAAGAACCTGTACTACGACTATCAGCGGCGGCTGAGCCAGCGCCGCGCGGGGCGGTGAGGGGGGGGCTTGGTATGGATTCCTGGTTCGATGGCATCGTGAAGGATGCGGTTCGCGAGGCCCCTCGGCGGTATGCTCAGTGGGATGATGGCGTATTCCAGATGGTGGCCTTGCCTGCGATTGCGCGCATGGCGCGGAGCTGCGGCGCAGACGGCGAGGCCTCGCGCCGGCTGATGGCGGGCTACGTGGCGGCGATGGTGGAGGGGGTCGGCCTCGGCTACATCCCGGCGCCGCTCGGCGAGGACGAGGTGTGGCCGAACCTGCTGAGCTACCTGCTGGTGCGGGTGGTGCCGTGGGCGCTGCCGCGCTCCACGAAGGGGGACCGGCTCCAGACCCTGGCCGAGCTGTGGAACCTCGGGGAGGGGTTGTTGGCCGAGCCGATGTGGGTCAACCGCTACGTGGTGGCCAGGGCCGAGGGGCTGTGGGAGCTGGACTGCCTGGCGGACTGGCTGGTCGGGGTGCTGGAGCCGGTGCTGACGCCGCCGCCGCCGCCGTCGTGGGCGGGGCCGTTCGGGGTGAAGCGGTTGGACCTGGGGGAGACGGACGACCACTTCCTGCCGGGGGCCATGCATCTGGCGGCGCCCTCGCTCTTGTGTGTGCAGCATCGGGAGCAGGAGGACACATTCGTGTCGATCCTGCTGCGGCGCGGGGGGGAGACGAGCGTGATCGGGGAGACGCCGGACCTGGGGCGGTACGCGCAGGCGGAGGGCGCGGCGGAGGTCGAGGCGGTGGCCGGAGGGCTAAGGATCGGGGCGGCGGCGGTGGAGCTGACCCACGTGGGCGTCGTCGCCGAGCTGGTGGTGGCGAGCGCGGGCTTCGTGGTGGTGAGCGCGGAGGACTCGCAGCTCCTCTGGGTGGTGGAGTCGCCATGACCGAGCCTCACGCGGCCCTGCGGGCGGCCATCGCCGAGGCGTGGCCGCGGGCGCAGGCCCACTGGTCGCGCTTCTTGCTCCTGAGCGCGCCGGAGCTGGGGGAGGGGCTGCCCTCGGTCGCCCAGATCCACCTGGGCACGCGGCAGGTGACGCTGGACGCGGTGGAGCTCGAGCGGCACGGCCTGCAAGGCAGCCTCGAGGCGATCCTGGCGCACGAGGTGGGCCACCACGTCCGCTACCCGGGCAGCCTGGCGGTGCACGCCCGGATGCACATGATCGAGCGCCAGCTCATCCCGATCGAGGGCTACTCGCTGCTCAACACGTTCACGGACTTTCTGATCAACGCCGCCCTCGGGGAGTCGATGAGCGCCGAGCTGGTGGCGGTCTATCGGGCGTTCGCGGCGGACAACGCCAGATCCTGGCAGCGCGACCCGGCCTTTGTGTTCTACCTGTCGGCCTACGAGGAGCTCTGGGCCTTGCCGCCGGGGCACCTCATGGGCCCGGCCCGGCCGGCGTTCGAGGCGCGGTTCCCCCGTTATCGAGCCGAGGCGCAGCTCCTGGCGCAGAACCTGGTGCCGCTCGGCCCGAACCTGTACACGCAGCTCCTGTACTTCCTGTCGATCATGGCGCACTACATCGTGCCCGATTCCGACGAGCCCCGTGAGGACGGCGACGGCTTCGTCTGCCGCGGCGACGAGCCCTCCCCCGAGGACTGGGCGGACGCGCTGTTCCCCGACGCCCGTGAGCGCGAGGCCGTGCGCCGCGCCCTGGCCGAGGGCTGGATCCAGGAGGCCGACGGGGAGCGTCTGGTGGGCGAGGATGCGATGGAGCGCCGGATCGCCTCGCTGCCCGGCCAGTCGTTCGGGGAGGCGGAGTTGGTCCCGGAGGTGATGGCGGCCTGGTACCGACGGGAGGCCGAGCGCTACCTCGTGCGGCCGCCGCCCCAGCCCACCCTCGGCGACTCCATGGTGCCGACAACCCTGCGAGACTGGGAGCCGGGGGAGCCCTTGAACGCGGTCGACTGGCTGGCGACGCTGGTCGAGCGCGGCGAGCAGCTCGGGGCGGCGGCGCCGCTCGAGCGCATCCGCATCGCGGAGATCGAGGGCTATGATGTGCCGATGTGGCAGCCCCGCATCGAGATCTACCTCGACGTCAGCGGGTCGATGCCGGACCCCCGTCGGACGCGCAACGCGATGACCTTGGCGTCGCAGATCCTGACCCTCGGGGCGATCCGGGCGGGCGGCTGGGTGCGCACGCTGCTCTACTCCCACGACTACGTGCGGTACTGGACCTGGTGCCGCTCGGAGCTGGAGATCTCCCGCTTCCTCATGCACTACATCGGCGGCGGGACCGAGTTCCCCTTCGACGTCCTGGAGGCCTCTTTTGTGGAGTCGGGGGCTTGCCAGCCGATCCGGGTGATCATCTCGGACCACGACTTTGTGCACAACCACGCGCAAGCCCCCGAGCGACAAAACATCTTTCGCGCCGCGGCCGCCTGTGGAGCGCCCCTGGTGCTGCTGTTGCACGCCGTCAGGCTCGGAGTCGAGGCGCCGTTTGTCCAGGCCGGGGCGCAGGTGATCCGCATCGACGAGATGGAGGACTTCCCGAAGCTGGCTGCGGAGCTCTCCCGGGCGTTCTTCGGCGAAGGGCGTGGGCGCGGACACGGAGTGTAGCCTCGATCCAGCTTGCCGGGGCTGTGGCCTCACCTGACGCGGACGACGCGCGTGCCTGCGGCCAGATCACCCAGGCGTCGCCCGTCCGCGCGGAAGACGGGGACGAGCGCGTCCACGATCCCGAGGGCGATGTAGATCCCGTTGCGGATGGCGGCCTGCTTCAGGCTGCACCGCGCCCCTGTGCCGATGTCGACGACGTCGAGCCCCATCCAGCGCTTGCCGGGGCTCCGCCAGCGGTCGCGCAGGACGAACGCCACCACCGAGCCCAACCCGAGCCCCAGCCCGATCACCGAGGCGAGCACCGCGTAGAGCGGCGCCGTCGGGTCGTGGTCCATGTCGAGGCCGGTCGCGACGAGGACGGCGGGCACAAAGCCGAGGAGCTGGACGGCGTTGGCCAGCAGGGAATCGACTGTGGTGGCGGCCAGGCGGCGAGCGAGGTGGCGTTCGTCGGTCATGCCCCGGGGCTCCTGGCTACAGCCGCCAACGCTCGATCAGCGCGGCGGCTTCGTCTCGGTATCCGGCGAGCGCCAGCGCGGCGCACCAGGTCTTGCGGGTCGGCTCGATGTCCAGCAGCGCCATCGCTCGCCGAGCGCAGAACAGGGCGCGGTCCGGGCGCGCCTGGGCGATGGCGACCTGCGCCGCCTCGTGCCAGTCGGTGGCGGCGGCGTAGAGCAGGCGCAGCTCGGTGAGCGGGCTCTCACACCGGCGGCAGGGGGCGTCGTCGGGCGCGTCAGCCTCCTGTCGGGCCCGGCAGGAGGGGCAGTGGGTGAGCGCAAAGGCCATGGGCTCACTCCAGGTAGAACAGCACGTCGGTCAGGACGCTGCTCAGCTCACCGAGCGCCTTCAGATCCGCGTCGGCCAGGGCCTGGCGGAGTTGGTCGGTGAGGTCGTCAAGCTCTGTCGCGTCGGCGACCGTGATCTTGTCGGAGTCGCGGACGCCGCGGGCTGTCTCGAGCAGGTTGAGGGCGTCCTGCCAGACCTTGCGCTCTGCCGTCGTCAGGTCGGTGGGCGGCTGGA
>Ga0100377_1001605_pt1 | contig 19360 bp, 14 predicted proteins | sample CryGeymeta201501_FD_83664 | JGI IMG/M metagenome (GOLD analysis project Ga0100377, IMG submission 83664) | Groundwater microbial communities from Crystal Geyser aquifers in Utah, USA - Crystal Geyser metaG 2015-01 | ecosystem: Environmental > Aquatic > Deep subsurface > Groundwater | place: USA...
AGCAACCACTCGTCGAGGCTGATCAAGCTGACCCCGATCATGAGCGGCAACGCCAGCCGGATGTAGTCGCGGAAGCCCGACGCGTGAAAGTCGAACCGAGGGCGGTACCGCAGCGTCTTCCAGGTGGCCAGCAGCGGGACGAGCAGCGGGCCAAGGAACGCCCCCGAGAGCGCCCCCCAGGCGAACCCCTCCACCCCGACCAGCGGCCCGAGCAGCACCCCGCCGAGTATGATCATGACGTTGTAGAGGATCGGGATGGTCGCCACCCAGCCGAACCGCTCCTTGGACAGCAAGGTCGCCTGGAGCAGCCCGCCGATGGTGAAGCAGAGCATGCCGGGCAGCACGATCCGGGTCAGCCGCACGCACAGCGCGAGCTGCTCGGTGTCGAAGCCCGGCGTCAGCAGCGGCACCAGCTCCGGCGCGAAGACCTCGGCGACCAGGACGGCCACGAACACCAGCGCGCCGACGCCGGTGGCGATGGTCGAGAACAGCTTCCAGCCACCCTCCTCGTCGCCGTCGGCGATGAACCGGGAGAACAAAGGGATGAACGTGATCGAGAGCGTCCCGCCGGCCAGGAAGTAGTTGAGCATGTCCGGCAGCGTGAACGCGGCGAAGTACGCGTCCGTGTTGCCGGTCGCACCCTGCTGGGCCGCGATCACGGCCTCGCGAACGAAGCCGACCACACGGCTGAGCATCACCGAGCTGACCATGAGCAGCGTGGCGAGGCCGAGGCGCCGGGAGAGAGAGGCCTGGGGCGGTGGGGTCGTCACGGGTCTTCCATGAACGTCACGCAGGCCGCGCATCGGCGGCAGCGTGAGGACGAGGGGGAGGGCGGCCATCCGGGCCACCCTGGCTCGGCGCGAGTGTATGCCCGTTCCGCCGACCTTGCCAGTGGATCGCAGGGCAGGCTGGCATTGCCAACCGCCGCGGTCGCAGGTACGCTTGTGGGTGGAAGCACTTTCAGAGGGAGCGTAGCCCAATCGGTAGAGGCACGGGACTTAAAATCCCTCCAGTGTGGGTTCGAACCCCACCGCTCCTACTGCCATCGGACCTGGAGGCGTCGCCGCGCGAGGGCGGCGCGCTTGCGATCGCCACCGTCGTCAGGACGGCGGCGGCACGATCGCGGGCAGGACGAACAGGACCACCAACGCCACGCCGAGGTACACCATCCGGAGGGTGGTCGCGAGCGAGCCCAGGCGGCCGATGCGCTCGAGGTGCTCCTGCGACAGCCCCTCGGTGCCGGCCACATGTCCCTTGCGGGTGTGTCGCGGCAGCACGAAGACGCCTGCGGCGAGGAAGATGAGGGCGACGATGCCGAGCTGACCGGTCTGCTCGATGAAGTGGGCGTTCACGCCGAAGCCCACGAACACGAGCACGCAGGCTCCTGAGGCGAAGATGCGGAGGAGGAGGTTTCGGGTGATCGGTTCGGACGGGGCGGTCATGGAGCTCACGGTGTGGGGGGCGCCGGGGCGCTGCGGTCGATGACGATGGTGACGGTCTGCGTCTGGGGCGCGTCGCCTTCGATCCAGGCCCGGGTCTTGCGCAGCTGGCCCTCGGCCGACACGCTCTGGACGAAGCTCTCGACCTGATCGCGGGGCATCGTGACGCGGAGCGTGGTGCGTTCGGCGTCGGCGTCGACCTTGACGGCGTAGCGTTGATCTGTCGCCTGGAAGCGCTGGGAGAGCGCGCGGGCGCGCGCGGTGGGGTCGGCGTCGGAGACGGTCAGGTGATAGACGACGATCTCGCGTCGCAGCGGGGCGACGTGGGGCGTCGGAGGGGTCGTGGGTGGCGCGGGTGGGGTAAGATCGCCGCCGCCGTGGGGCGCCGGCGCCTGCTTGCCCTGCTGCGAGCCGGCCATGGCCAGGTCCGTGTCCCTCTGATGCGACTCGCCGAACCACAGCAAGGCCGCGATCATGGCGAGCATGAGGCCGGCGAAGACCTCGTAGGGGACGCGGGAGCGGTAGAAGAAGTCGTCGTTGAAGAAGCGGCCGTGGCTGCGCACGCGGATGCGTGACTCGACCTCGGCCACGAAGCTCTCGGGGGCCTGGACGGGGCCACCGAGGTTGGCCACGGCGTTCATGGTCTGCTTGAAGCTCTCGACCTCGGCCTGGAGCTCAGGGTCGGCGGCGAGCTCGCGCTCGAAGGCGGCGCGCTCCTCACCGGACAGCTCACCGTCCACCCACGCGCCGATGCGCTCGAGGCGCTCGAAGGCGGCTTCGTCGTCCTCGGGGAGGTCGACGCCCGGATCGGGGTCAGTCGGTTTCATAGTAGCGGTTCACCTCTATCTTGAGCGCGGCCCGCGCGCGGTGCAGTCGACTCTTGACGGTCCCCTCGTTGAGCCCGGTGATGGTGGCGATGTCGGCATAGGCCATGTGCTCGGTGTCGCGCAGGACGATGAGCGTGCGGTACTCCTCGGAGAGGTTCGCCAGGGCCTTCTGGACCGCGACCTCGAGCTGGTGGCCGGCCATGAGTTTTTCGGGGGTCGGGGAGTTGGAGACGAGCGGCAGCATCCCGCCGTCGCCTTCAGGGCCCTCGGTCAGCGATTGGGTTCGGTCGCGGGCTCGCCGCTTGTGGTACTTGAGCCGGTTCATGCACAGGTTCGTGGCGATGCGGTAGAGCCAGGTGGAGAAGCGTGCATCACCACGGAAGGCGTCGATGTGCTTGAAGACGGCGACGAAGACCTCCTGGGAGAGGTCCTGGGCCTCCTCGTAGTCGCCCAGGAGCCGAAAGACAAGGTTGAGGACCTTGTGCTGGTAGAGCGTGACGACCTCACGAAACGCCTCTTCGTCCCGTTGCTTCAGTCTGCGAACGAGTCGTCTTTCTTCACCTTCGGTCATACGCTCGCGGTGCTCGAGGCAACCCATTCACATGGAGGTCAGACAACACGGACGCGCTCTGGTTCCCATTTCGCGCACATCGGGGTCGATGGCACGTCAGGACGCGGTCTCGGGTCAGGCCAGGCCGAGCTCCTTCTTGAGCTTGGCGACGGTCTGGAAGTACGTCTTGCGATCGACCTTCTCGTTCAGGATGTGGAAGTCCTTTCCACGCAGGCCGACGCAGCCGAAGCAGAAGGTCGAGTCGGAGCAGCTTCGGCAGTAGATGAGGTAGGAGCTGCCGGTGCACTGGCTGGACTGAACGCAGTAGGAGCAGCTGTGCGAGTCGGTGCACTCTGCGCAGTGCGTGCAGTTGGTGCAGCTGGTGCATTTCTGGCAATAGGTGCACTTGTAGCACATGGAGCAGCTCGTGCAGAACATGCAACCGGCGCAGTGGTCGCAGTCTGTGCACTTGTACGACTCCGGGTTCTCGACCGTGCTCGAGAACTGCCGTTCGAGGTCGCCGAGCTGCTTGAGGAAGTCCCTCTTGTTCATGAACGATCCGTGTCAGGGGCGCTGCGGTGTCGCGGCCGCAGCGGCAGAGTGGACAGGAGAGGGCTCCAGGGCCGTCGAACGTCGCCAACGGCCGATCGAACGGGGCCGCGCGGCAAGCGCGTCCGGGGACCGACCGGGCCCCGTGGGGTCACGTCCACCGGGTCCTGCGCCTGCGCCCGCTGACCCGCTGTCAGCCGGGCTCGCCGCAGAACACGATGCGCGCTTGGCCACGGTGCGTCAAACCGATCGCTGGCCGGGGCGGCCGCAGGCGTCACGCGACAGAGTTCAAGGCCGTAGCCGGCTGAGCCGTCGCTCGAAGGCCTTGCGCTCGATCCCGACCAGCCGCGCCGCCTTGGCCTTGTTGTAGCCGGATCGGACGAAGGCGGTCCAGATCACCCGCTCCTCGAACCAGCCGAGCAGGTTCTCGTGATCCTCCCGCTCCGGATCGCGCGTCTCGAGCAGCTCCCCGATCAGCGCCTCAAGCCGCTCATCGACGGTCCGGGGCAGCACGAGCGGCCCATCCATGGCCGGAGGCTCGGCGATGGGTGCGCCCGGGGGGGACGGGGCGACCTCGGGCACGAGCTGCGGCCGCGAGGGTGGAGGCGGCGGCGCCCCGCAGTGCTCCTGCAAGACGGCGTCGAGCTTGGCGCGGTGCGGCCCGCTCAAGATCATCGCGCGCTCGACCGCGTTGCGCAGCTCGCGCACGTTGCCGCCCCAGGGGAAGTTCTTGAGCCGCCGGCGCGTCTCGCCTGCCAGCACGATGTTCTCCCCGGTGAAGTCCCGGATGAATGACTCGGCCAAAAGCACGATGTCGTCCTCACGCTCGCGCAGCGGCGGCATCTCGATCGAGATCACGTTCAGGCGATAGAACAGATCCTTGCGGAAGCGCCCCTCCAGGAGGTCCGACTCGATGTTGGCGTTCGTCGCGCACAGCACCCGCACGTCGATGTCGATGTCTCGCTTGGAGCCCAGGCGGGCGACTCGACGCTCCTCGATCACCCGCAGCAGCTTGACCTGCGCCTCCAGGGGCATGTCCCCGATCTCGTCGAGGAAGATGGTGCCGCCGTTGGCCTGCTCGAACTTGCCGGCCCGCGCCGCCGTCGCACCCGTGAACGCGCCCTTGTCATGGCCGAACAGCTCGCTCTCCACCAGCTCCCGCGGCAGCGCGCCACAGTTGATCGGCACGAACGGCCCCTGCCGGCGGCCGGACTCGTGATGGATGGCCCGAGCCACCATCTCCTTGCCCGTGCCGGACTCGCCCAGGATCATCACCGTCGCGTCGTGTGCGGCCACCTGGCGCACCAGCTGCTTGACCTCGAGCATCGGCGTCGAGCCCGCGACGATCGCTTGAAGGCCCTGACGTGCCTCGATTTTTTGACGAGCGACCTGGACCTGGCGGACCACCTGGCTCCGCTCGACCGCGTTGCGGATCAGCGGCAGCAGGACGCGCGGGTCCAGCGGCTTCTGGACGTGGTCGTAGGCGCCGAGCTGGACGAACTTGCGCACCACGCCGATGTCCCGGCCGGCCACCATGACCACGACCAGGAAGTCGTGTCGTCGGCGCAGCGCCCGAAGCGTCTCCAGGTGAGCGTCGTCGCCCTCGTTCATCACCGTGTGGGCGTCGATGAGCGCCAGATCCACGGGGTGACGGGTGAGCGCGAGCGCCATGCTGTCGAGGTCATTGGCCTCGATGAGCTCGTAGCCCTCCGCGACAAAGAGCTGCCGAAGGGCGTAGCGGGTCTCAAGGTTGTCGACGACCAGGATGTTCTTGGACATGGGCTCATGGTAGCAGAGGGTTCAGCGACCGCAGGGTGATTGTGCCACACCTCGGTCATTCGACTCCAGCCGGACTGGCGACCAGGACGCGGCCGGTGGGTCGGCTTGACGCACCTCCCGACGCGGCCTAGTATCGCGCATGGTCTGTCTGATGGGTGGTGTCCAGGCGCGCAGCGCCACGGCGGCCCGCTCCGAGCGGAGTGGGCGGCAGGAGTCGATGTGACCGAGGAGTTCATGGCAGAGCGACAAACCGGGCCGAACCTGCACCGGAGCGTGTGGGGACCGATCGTCACCGTGGTCTTGCTGGGCGTCGCCGCCGGGGTGGTGAGCCCCCGCATCGCCGCTGCGCAGGGCGACATCTCGACGCTCGCCGAGGACGCGCGGCAACGCTTGCTGCTCCAGCTCAAGGCCGGCAACGAGGCCTTCGATCGGGGTGCCTACGACGAGGCGTTGCTGCGGTACGACACGGCGGCGGGGATCGCCGAGCTGGCGTCGATTCACTATCGGCGCGGGTTGTGCCTGGAGAAGCTGGAGCGGTATCCCGAGGCGATCGCGTCCTACAAGCGCTTCCTCGAGCTGGACCCGAGCGCGCCGGAGTCGGGGCGGGTACGCACCGACATCGTGCGCTTCGAGGCGATCGTGGCGCGGCAGTCGGTAGGGCGCTTGAGCGTGAACACCGTGCCAGCGGACGCCGAGGTGCGGCTCGACGCTGCTGACGCCGCGGTGCTCGGCAAGACGCCGCTGTTTGAGATCACCACCGAGCCTGGCTCGCACACGCTCTACATCAGCAAGGCGGGCTTTGAGAGCCGGACCGAGCGGGTCGAGATCACGCCGGGGCAGGCGGTGTCGGTGCAGTATCAGCTCCAGGTCAAGGTGGCCGCCGAGGGGATCGTCTCTTTCTCCTCGCAGCCTCCCGGCGCGACGGTGCGCCTCGGCGGCGCCGATGGCCCCGTGCTGGGCAAGACGCCGCTCACCACGAAGGTGGACGCCGGACCGGCCACATTCCACGTCTCGACCCCGGGCTACAAGCCGCGCGCCGAGTCCTACCAGATCGCCGCCGGCCAGCGGCTGGCGGTGGACTACAGCCTCGAGAAGGAGGTCAGCGACGTCGGCCTCGGGCCGAACGGTTGGAAGGGCGGTCCGAAGCCGGGGCGCCGCGACCAGGGCGTCTCGGGGGCGGGGATCGGACTGACGGTGACGGGCGCGGTGCTGGGGATCGGCGCCGCAGGCATGTGGTTCCTGGCCGAGTCGACGATCAAGGACGCCAACGACTACGATCGTCAGGCGCCGGGCCATACGCGCGACGCGCTGACGGATATGGAGGCGAACGTGCCGCTGTACAAGGTGGGGACCTGGGTCGCCGCCGGACTCGGCGGCGCGAGCCTGTTGACGGGGATCATCCTGCTCGTCACGAGCAGCGATGACGACGCGCCCGCCGCGTCGGGGTGGTCGTTGGAGCTGGGGCCGGCGGGCGCCCGGGTGGGCTACGAGCTCGAGTTCTGATGACACAGCGACCCGTATCCTTGTCCATCGTCGTGCTCGCGGGCCTGCTCGTGCTGGCGTCGGCGTCGTGTTTCTCCGATCTTCGCTCCGACCAGTGCAGCGTGGATGAGGAGTGCTTCGCCAACGAGCGGTGTCTGGCCGGAACATGTCTGGTGTCCGCCGTGGTTTCGACCAACAACGGCGAGGGCGTGGACGCAGGGCCCGATGTGGAGCCGGACGTGGTGGAGACGAACAATGGCGACAACGGCAAGGTGAACGGGTGGGTGCTCCGCGCCAGTGACTTTGCGCCGGTGGAGAACGCGCTGGTGAACACGCTCCCGCCCACCGATCAGGTGGTGACGGACAGGGACGGCCGCTTCCAGCTCGACAACACGCTGTTCCTCGGCGAGACGTTCATGGTTACGGTCAGCCGGGACAAGTTCAAGCCCGCGACCGCTTCGCTCATCTTCGAGGCCGGGGGGTTTCGCGACCTGACCATCATCCTGTGCCACACCAACGAGATCCTCTGTAACGATGCGGACGATGACTGCAATGGTGAGGTCGATGACGGCCTGACGAACGACTGCGGCGGGTGCGGCACGCTGGCCGATCCCGTCCATGGCGCGTGCGGCGAGGCCTGCCCGGCCGGGGGGAAGATCTGGACGTGTGCTGGCCCGGACGAGCTCGCGTGCAGCGCGGCTGGAGGCGAGATCTGCAGCAACGGGGCCGACGACGATTGCGACAACGAGGCGGACGAGGCCGATTGCATCCCTGGGGGGTGAGCCACGCTTGGTGGCCGGTTCGTGCGCGGAGCGGGAGAGGTGAGCGTGTCTGAGAGCGCGGCCGAGGGGTTTGTCGGGCGAACGCTGGACAACCGCTGGTTGATCGAGGAGCTCATCGGCAAGGGCGGGATGGGGTTCGTGTTTCAGGGCCGCCAGCTGAGCGTCGAGCGGTCGATCGCGATCAAGCTCATCCGCAACGATGTGGCGAAGGAGCCGCGTCTGGTCTCCCGGTTCTTCCGCGAGGCCAAGGTGCTCTCGGGCCTCCAGCACCCCAACATTGTCACGATGCTCGACTTCGGGCAGGACGAGGAGACGGGCGCTCTCTACCTCGTGATGGAGCTGTTGCGCGGTCGGGCGCTGTCCTCTTATGTGGAGGCGGGGGACAAGTTCAGCCTGCGCGAGATCCTCCAGATCGTCGAGCAGCTCATGTCTGCGCTGGCCGAGGCCCACGACGGTGGCGTGGTGCATCGCGACATGAAGCCGGAGAACCTGTTCGTGGATCGGCTCCCCGGCGGGGGGGTGCAGGTCAAGCTGATCGACTTCGGGATCGCGCGGGTGGATGAGCCTCAGATCACCCGCCTGACCCAGACGGGCTGCCTGCAGGGCACCCCGCACTTCATGGCACCCGAGCAGATCGAGGGCCGGCCGAGCTCGCCCCAGACGGACCTGTACGCCGCGGGGGTGATCGTCTACGAGCTCCTGTCGGGCAAGCAGCCGTTCGTGGGCAACACCCTGATGGCCGTGCTGATGCAGCACCTTCAGAAGGAGCCCGACCCGCTCGACGCCGGCTGGCACATCGACGATCCGCTGGAGCCGAAGGTCAGCCGCCTCGTGCACGATCTGCTGCAAAAGGACCCGGCCGCGCGCCCCGCGACGGCCTCGGAGGTCGGTCGTCGGGCTCACCGCATCCTGGCTGAGCTGGAGCTGGCCCGGTTCCGCACCGAGGAGTTCGCCGCCGGACAGGAGGGGCTCGATCGCGAGCCCGTGAAGTTTGACGGCCCCGCCCTGGAGGCCGCCGAGCTCGCCCCCCGCCCCGAAGCGGCGAAGGTCAAGCCCGCCGCGCCAGCGGCGCCCGACGCGATCGGTCGTACGATGGACGACTGGGCTGTGGATCCCGACGGGGACGACCTGGAAGACGGCTCCGACCTGCCCCCGCCGCCTGGCATCGCCAAGGTCGCGATCATCGCTGCGGCGGTCGTGCTCGGGGCGCTGTTGATCGGCCTGGTCGGCTACGTCGTCATGCGCGACGACACGCCGGCGCGCGCCGGTGGCGAGACGCTCACGGTAGACCGTGAGGACGTGGGCGTGGCGCCGCACGCGCCCGATGGTGCGGCCGAGGTCGCTGAGGCGCCGCCACCGACGGCGGAAGACACCGACGCGGGCGACGTCGCGGGGGACGCCGGGGCGCTCGGGGCGGCCGGGGTCGATGGCGCGTCGCGCGACGGGGCCAGCGGCGACGCGCTCGGGCCGCACGCACCGGCGAGCGCGCGTCGTCGCCGCAGCTCCGCCGAGCTTGAGAAGGTGCTCGAACAGATGCGCCAGCCCTGAGGGACCGGCCTCGGTCGTCTCAATCACCCTGCGCCGCCTTTGGCGGCCTGATCCACTCCGGAGTCGCGATGGGCCCCACACATCCTGCTGGCCGAGCCGCCACCCTGGCCGCCCTGGCCTTGATCCTCCTGGGCACGGCCTGCTCGGACGACACCCCCAAACCGCAGGTCGAGCCCGACCCGCTCGCCAGCATCCCGGTCTCCGCGGGTCTGGACGAGGTGCCAGCGGACACGCTGGCGATGGGCGGGCTGGTGATCGACGAGGACGGCAACCGGCTCTCAGGGGTGCTCATCACCACCGAGCCGTTCTCCGAGGAGCTGCTGACCAACCAGAACGGCGAGTACGTCCTGTTCCAGAACCTCACGGCGGGGAGCTACGAGGTGCGCGCCGAGAAGGCCGGCTACGCGATCGGCTGGGCCGCCACCGTGCTGGCTGAAGACGACTTCCGCCGCCTCGACATCATCATGCTGCCCGAGTCGGTCGCGAGCGTCCTGACGGTCACGCCGGGCGCAGCAGCGTTCCCTCCGACGCGTCGGGTGGCCACGCTGTTCCTCGACAACCCGTCGAACGACGCGCTGACCTGGGAGGTGACGTCCAGCCCGGACTGGCTGGAGATCTCCAGCTCGTCCCGCGAGGTGCTCGCCGGGAACCCCGAGCTGCTCGACCTCCGGGTGGTCAGCTCGGCGCTGGATCTGACCGAGCGTCAGGACGCGGTGCTCGAGCTGCGCGACAGCGCGATGCGTCGCCTCCTGATCCCGGTCGTCGCCGACCCGATCGACCCGTCGTTGATTCGTCTCGTGGACCTGACGGACCCGGCTGCTCGCCAGACGAGCTTCGGGGAGCCGGTGTCGCTGGACTTCCAGGTCAACTACGGCAGCGTGGGGGTGGAGGGCGAGCTGATCCAGTGCGTCGTGCGCGACGCCAACACCGGGGCCGAGGCGGTGCTGAGCGTGGATGTGACGCTCACCGAGCTGGCCGACTACCGGGGACGCGCCTCCTGCACCTTCACGCCGGAGCGCAACGACGCTGGCGGCGACGGGCCGACGATGCTCGACCTCGTGGTCGAGGCATCTATTCCGGCGTTCGCCGATTCGCCCGCTGCGACGGTAGCGGTTCCGGTGACTGTGCGCTGATAGGCCGGGGCGAAAACAACATTAAATTGGATTATTTACATTGAAATATACTCATTTCTGCGCAATCCGCATCGCTACGTTCACGCTGGTGGCTTGCGGCGAGGCGTGTCCCGCCACCGCGTCGATCTGGAGGTGTGACGGCGTTGACGCGCTGGCCTGCACCGCGGCTGGAGGCGAGGTCTGCGCCAACGGCGTCGACGACGACTGCGACGACGAGACCGATGAGGCCGATTGCATCCCGGGTGGGGGGTGAGCCCCGGCCCGTCCGGACGGGCGCAGATGAACCGAGCAGCAGCTCAGGAATGCCCCCGGCGTCGAGGGGCGTTGCTGTGGCGCCCGTTGCTGGCGACGATGGCCAACCGCTGGTAGACTGACTCCGCTGGCCGGTCTGCGGGGACCTGGGCTCGATCTGCCTTCGCTGAGGAGAGCATGCGCTACTGCCCCATCTGCGAGACTTCGTTTGAGGACCACGTGCGGCGGTGTCCCACCGACGATGTGCGCACCCTCGTCGTCGACGAGGGCATGACGAAGTTCGTCGGCCGTGTGCTCGACCAGCGCTGGCGCCTGCTCAACCTGATCGGTGAGGGCGGCATGGGGGCTGTATTCGAGGGACGGCAGATCAGCGTCGAGCGTCCGGTGGCGGTCAAGCTCATCCGCGCCGAGTTCGCCAAGGAGGAGCTGATCGTCTCGCGGTTCTTCCGCGAGGCGAAGGTCATGAGCACGCTCCAGCACCCCAACATCATCACGATGCTCGACTTCGGGCAGGACGAGGCGACCGGTGCGCTCTACCTCGTGATGGAGCTGCTCCGCGGCAAGCCGCTCTCCCAGCTGCTCGAGCAGCGCCATCAATTCACGCTCGCCGAGGTGGTCCAGCTCGGCGAGCAGCTCGCCGGGGCGCTCGCCGAGGCGCATGGCCAGAACATCATCCACCGCGACTTGAAGCCCGACAACCTCTTCGTCGATCGTGTTCAGGATCGCGGCCTCCACCTCACTCTGCTGGACTTCGGCATCGCCCGTGTCGACGACAACAAGGTCACCAAGCTCACCAGGACGGGCGCGATCCAGGGCACGCCGACCTACATGGCCCCGGAGCAGGTCGAGGGCGTCGGTATCCTGCCCCAGACCGATCTCTACGCGGTCGGCGTGATCCTGTACGAGATCATCGCCGGGCATGAGCCGTTCCGCGGCGAGGGGCTGATGCAGATCCTGATGGCGCACCTGACGACGCCGCCACCGGACCTGGCCACGAACTGGGCTCTGGCCGAGCCGGTCTGTCCGTCCCTGGTCGCGGTCGTCCATCGCCTGCTCCAGAAGAGCCCCGAAGACCGCTACGCGGACGCCATCGAGCTGCTGCGCGACCTGCAGTCCATCCAGGCGAGCCTCGGCGAGCCCCGCGACCTGGGCTTCGCCGCCACGCTCGACCCCGCTCACCTTCAGCCCTTCGTGCGCCCCGTGCCGAGCGGGCCCATGCGCCTGCCCTCCGGCACGGCGGTCCCGGTGATGTCGGCGCCCCCATCCCCCTCCGCCGCCGAGTCCTCCGCGCCCCCACGTTCCGCCGCGCCGCCCCCCGCCCGCGACGAGTGGTCGATGACGAGCGCCGACCCGCCCAGGTCGGCGGCCCCCACTGTCGTGCCGCCGACAAGCCCGGCCAGGCGCTCCGGCGCCATCTGGTTCGCCGTCGCCGCGGCGGTGTTGCTGCTCGCGGTGGTCGGCGTCGGCGGCACGTGGGCCTTGAGCGGGGCGTCGGAGGCAGACCCGCGGTCGGCCACCTCACCCCCGTCTGGCGCCGCCCCTGTGGCCCCCGATGCTCCCGTGGCAGACTCCGTCCGCCCGCCCGATCCGGCCGAGCACGACCTCACCCCCGACGCCGGCGCCCAACCTTCCGCGCAACCCGACGCCAGCGCTGTCGCCGAGGCCGCGCCGCCCTCCGAACCCCACGCGCGCCGCCGCCGCACCAACGCCGCTGCCAACGTCGCCGGGTCCGCCAGGGAGCGCGCGCCCGTCCCGCCGAAGGCCGAGCCCCCGAACGAAGCGCCGAAGGTCGAGGCCCCACCGCCGACCGACCTCCAGAAGAAGCGGGCGCAGGACCTGGAAGAGGAGCTGAAGCGGATGCGGGCGCCGTAAGGTCCGGCCCTCACCCCCCAACCCCCTCTCCCGTATGACGGGAGAGGGGGAGGCCCTCACCCCCCAGCCCCCTCTCCCCTATGAGGGTAGAGGGGGGGTAGAACAGGTTTTTTACTTATGCAGCAATAACTTACTGTCCGGCTCCCCCTCTCCCGTCATACGGGAGAGGGGGTTGGGGGGGTGAGGGCCTCCCCCTCTCCCGTCATACGGGAGAGGGGGTTGGGGGGTGAGGGCCTCCCCCTCTCCCGTCCTACGGGAGAGGGGGCTGGGGGGTGAGGGCCTCCCCCTCTCCCGTCCTACGGGAGAGGGGGCCGGGGGGTGAGGGCGCGGCCGCCGGTTGACACGGGTCGGCGCGTCGCGTACCACCATCCCTTGTCCCTGGCACATGCGTCGCGCAGGCCGATTGGCAGGTGGTCGTGTTGGCAGGCTCAAAGTGGCGTGCGGACCGGGCATGCGCGGTGAGCGGGACGGGAGTGGTCCGGCGGAGTCCGTCGGGTGGTGTGTCCTTTGTCGGGAAGGCAGCATGAAGGAAGAGAAGAGTGGTTGGCTGGACCGCCTCGCGCCGAAGCTGGCGCGGACGTGGATGGTGGCGTCCTGGCTCATCGTTGGTCTGTGCCTGTCGATGTTGGTGATCGGATGGGCGATCAAGGACAACGGCGTGGACGCGGTCGACGGACAGGCCGGCCTGGCGCAGAACTCGGATGCTGACACCGCCACTGACGCGCCGCCGGTGCTGCCGGACGCCAGGCCTGAGGCGGGGGCCGCTGGTGTGGCCGAGCCCGGTGCAGGCGTGGCGGCTCCTGCGGGTGACGGCGCTGCTGGCGCTGCGGCCAGGCCCGCCGAGCCGAAGGTGGAGCCTGCTGCGGACGCGGCCCCGGTCGAGCCGGTGAAGTCTGACGACAAAGGCGACGGCGGGAGCGAGGTGAAGGCGCCGCCGGGGCAGGTGGACACCACCACCGACAACCCGCACATCCGCAAGTCGGAGGGGGACTGGATGTCGCGGGCGTTCTCGTTCCTGGGGATCTTCGTGTTTGTCTTCCTGGCGTGGCTGATGAGCAACGACCGCAAGAAGGTGAACTGGCGGCTGGTGGGGATGGGGACGCTGCTGCAGATCGTGTTCGCGGTGTTGATCCACACGAGCTGGGGCCAGGCGGTCTTCACGTTTGCGAACGACGTGGTGCTCAAGCTGCTCAGCTTCACCAACGACGGCGGCGCGTTCATCTTCGCGAGCTTCCTCACGGGGAAGGTCGAGGGGCCGCTGGTGAACTTTGCGTTCGTGGTGCTGCCGACGATCATCTTCTTCTCGTCGCTGATGACGGTGCTCTACCACCTCGGGGTCATGCAGTTCGTGGTCAAGGGGATGGCGTGGGTGATGTTCCGGACGATGGGGACGAGCGGGGCGGAGTCTTTGTCGGCGGCGGCGAACATCTTCGTCGGTCAGACGGAGGCGCCGTTGGTGGTCAAGCCGTTCATCGAGAAGATGACGAAATCGGAGCTGATGACGGTGATGACGGGCGGCTTCGCGACGGTCGCGGGCGGCGTGATGGCGGCGTACGTGGGGATGCTGTCGCAGTACTTTCCGGACATCGCTGGCCACCTGATCGCGGCGAGCGTGATGTCGGCGCCGGCGGCGCTGGTGATCGGCAAGATCATGTACCCAGAGGACGGCAAGCCCGAGACGCTGGGCAAGCTCGAGATGAGCGTGGAGAAGCCGGACGCGAACATGATCGAGGCGGCGGCACGCGGCGCGGGTGAGGGCTTGAAGCTGGCGTTGAACGTGGGCGGCATGCTGTTGGCGTTCGTGGCGTTGGTGGCGATGGTGAACTACCTGATCGGCTGGCCGTTCCTGACGTGGAACGCCAGCGAGCTGGGGACGCTGGTGGAGCACTTCAAGACGGCGGGTCTGGCGATCCCTGACGGGTGCGGGACGGCGGACGGCGCTGCGCAGGTGCACACGTGCCTCGAGACGATGCGGGGTGCGGCGGGGGCGCCGGAGGTGACGGTGCTGCCAGTGATCACGTTCGAGGTGATCCTGGGCTACCTGTTCGCGCCGATCGCGTTCATCATGGGCGTGCCGTGGGTGGATTGCCTGCAGATCGGGCAGCTTCTGGGCACGAAGATGGTGCTCAACGAGTTCGTGGCGTACACGCAGATGTCGACGATGTTGCAGACCGACGGGGTGGTGCTCTACGACCGTTCGGTGATCATCGCGACCTATGCGCTGTGTGGTTTCGCGAACTTCGGTTCGATCGCGATTCAGATCGGGGGTCTGGGGGGCATCGCGCCGTCGCGGCAGTCGGATCTGGCGCGTCTGGGCTTCCGGGCGATGATCGCGGGCAGCATCGCGGCGTTCATGACGGCGACGATCGCGGGCATCCTGGCCTGAGTCCAACGTCTTGTCGGACGAAGCTCGCCCCATTCTGGGCGGGCTTCGTCGTCTCTGGGGGCCACGTCAGGTTTCCCATTCGATTGCGAGTAAGGATGAGATCATGGTGAAGGTTGACGGACAGCATCCCTCCACGGCGCTTGAGCGCGCCAACGCCACCGCCCAGTGGCTGCTCGACCACATCACGACGCGGCCGCGGGTGGCGCTCCAGCTCGGCAGCGGGTTGGGGGCGTTCGCGGACGCGCTGGAGGACGCGGTGCGGTTCCCGTTCACGGACATCCCGGGCTTTGTGGCCACGACGGTGCCGGGACACAAGGGTGAGCTGGTGGTGGGGCGCTGTGGTGGGGTGGACGTGGTGGTGATGTCCGGTCGGTTCCACTACTACGAGCACCAGGACATGGAGCTGGTGGCGCTGGCGGTGCGGATGCTGCGCCAGATGGGCGTGCGGTACCTGCTGGTGACGAACAGCTCGGGCGGGGTGAACCCTTCGTTCCGTCCTGGCGATCTGATGATCATCGACGACCACATCAACCTGACCGGTCGCAACCCGCTGCTGGGTGCGAACGAGGACGCGTTCGGGCCGCGCTTCCCGGACATGACGTATGCGTACGATCCGCGGATCCGGGCGTGCATGAACGAGGCGGCCGAGTCGATCGGTGCGGACGTGAAGCACGGGGTGTACCTCGGGCTGCTCGGGCCGAGCTACGAGACGCCGGCGGAGGTTCGGATGCTGCGGATGCTGGGCGGGGACGCGGTGGGGATGTCGACGGTGCCGGAGGTGCTGGTGGCGAACCACTGCGGGATGGTGGTGGGCGGGATCTCGTGCATCGCCAACCAGGCCGCAGGGCTGACCGATCAGCGGCTGAGCCACGACGAGATCAAGGACGCCGCCGACCACGCCCGCGACAACTTCATCGCGCTGCTCAACGGGACGATCGCCCGGATGGCCGCCCACGACGACCTGGAGTGGTCGGCGTTGGACGGGGCGCTGGACGCGGCGAAGGAGGCCTGAGATGCATCGGCTGCTCATCGAGGGGGCGCGCGTCGTCACGATGGACGACGCCATGCGTGTATTCGAAGGCGACATCCTCGTGGAGGATGGGCGGATCGCGGCGCTTGGTGCTGGATTGGCGGAGTCCCTGGGTGCGGGCATGGAGGGGGTGGAGTGTCTGTCTGCGAGGGGGCTGGTGTGTATTCCGGCCTTCGTGCAGACCCACATTCACCTCTGCCAGTCCCTGTTCCGCAACCTGGCCGATGACCTGGTCCTGATGGACTGGCTCCGGCAGCGCATCTGGCCCTTCGAGGGGGCTTTGTGCGAGCGCACGATGGGCACCAGCGCGGACCTTGGCCTGTCGGAGCTGATCCGATCGGGCACGACGACCATCCTCGACATGGGCACGGTGCATCACACCGACGCGGTCGGCGAGTCGGTGGCGCGGTCGGGCATGCGGGCGTTCATCGGCAAGGCGATGATGGACGAGGGCGACGAGATCCCGGCGAGCTTGAAGGAGACGCGTTCGGACAGCATCGCCGAGTCGCTGGCGTTGGCGGGCCGGTGGCACGGAGCGGCGGACGGGCGCATCCAGTATGCGTTCTGCCCGCGGTTTGCCTTCTCGTGCTCGACCGGGCTGCTCCGGGAGGTCGGCGAGGTGATCGCCGACACGGGGACCATGCTGCACACGCACGCGAACGAGACGACGTGGGAGGTGGGCGAGAGCCAGCGGCGGTGGGAGTCGACCAACATCGGCCACCTGCACGAGTTGGGGCTGACGGGGCATCGCTCGGTGTTCGCGCACGGGGTGCACCTGTGCGACGCCGAGCGGTCCATCCTCAAGGAGACCGACACGGCGATCACGCACTGCCCGTCGAGCAACCTGAAGCTGGGCAGCGGCATCGCCGACATCCCGCTGCTGTGGGACTGGGGCATTCGGGTGGGGCTCGGCGCCGATGGGGCGCCGTGCAACAACAACCTCGATAGCTTTGTGGAGATGCGCCTGGCGGCGCTGCTTCAGAAGCCGGTGCATGGCCCCACGGCGATGCCTGCCGCGCGCGTGCTTAAGCTCGCCACGCGGCACGGCGCCGAGGTGCTCGGCCTCGGCGATCAGCTCGGCTCGATCGAGGTCGGCAAGTCGGCAGACCTCGTGCTGCTGGACCTCGGCAAGCCGCATCACGGGGTGGACGGGCCGGACGCAGAGCGCCTGGGTGGCGATGTGTACGCGCGCATCGTCTACTCGGCCCACGCGAGCGACGTGCGGTATGTCTTTGCCAGCGGCGAGGCGTTGGTGCGGGACGGTGAGCTGACCCGGTACGATGTCGACGAACTCGGCGCGCGGGGACGCGAGGCCCTGTCCACGGTGGCCCGTCGGCTCAATCGCTAGCCACGGGGCGTGCGCGTGGCCGGTCGCGGGTCCTCGCGCTTGGAATCGTCGCTCCGCGCACCGGGCCGAGGCATGACCGGCGGTCGTGCTGGCGGGGCTCGATGATTCGACTTGAAGCGGGTGGGGGCGTGTGATATCAACCCGCGCAACAGTGCCCAGAGCGAATGCCATGTAGAATGGATGTTGTCTGGGCCGGCGTGCGACGCTCGTGGGCTGTCGCCGCAGGCTGCCTGAAGAATGGAAATGCAACGACGATGACACCTGAGGGGCGAGCTGGAGCCGTGCTTACCAGCCTCGCCTACCGAACGCACTGGATCGCGTTCGGCCGGGTGAGGTCGCAGACACCGTGGTGAAGAAATTGATGCGCAAGTGGACCCTCGTGCCGGCCCTGCTCCTGGTCGTCGGGCTCGCCGCCGCCGGCTGCAGCGATGACGCCGGTTCTGGCGCGCACGCGAGTGCGCCGACCAACAACGGCTTCCTCCCCGACCCTGGCCAGAACAACGACGCCATCGCGATCGACCCGATCACGCCGCCGCACGTCGGCGAAGACCCGACGGCGGTGGACTACGTGGTGGCCGACGTGCCGGTGATCTACCACCTGGACGTGCTGGGGGACGCGGCGATCGGCCTGAACTACTCGAACGAGACGACCCTTCAGGTCGTGTACACGGATGACGAGGACACCCCCGTTCGGGGTGGGGACGTGCACTTCGACTTCGCCGGCGCCCACGGTGACCTGGAGCTGTCGGACGCGGTCGTGGCGACGAATCGGAACGGCGTCTCGGGTGTGCGGCTGGTGACGGGCCGCACGACGGGTGTGTTCAAGGTGGTGGCGAGCGCGGACAAGGCGGAGCCGGTGGAGTTCACCATCTCGGTCTTCCCGAAGGACAACGCGGCGTACGTGGTGCACACGGCCTACACGGGCACGGCGTGGCCGGCGCTGGTGTCGGTGCGCTTGCTCGATCCGTCGACGACCTGCAGCGGGCTCGACCCGTTGAACCTGCCGCCGGCGCTGCATCAGGTGGACCTGCTGCCGCGCCCGGACGCCATCCCCGACGCCCGCTTCGTGACGCTGCCGAACGGCTCGGACTTCACGGTGGTCTCGCTGGGCCTGTTCGACCCGGCGGTGCCGATGGCCTGGGGCTGCAACGATCAGGCACCGCCGATCATCGACGGCTTCGACCAGGAGGTCGACGTGGTGATGGAGGAGCTGACCCCGCAGGTGAGCGGCAGCTACGACATCGAGACGCGGGTGGATCTGGTCGACGCGCTGCCCGAGCCGTGGCGGACGAACATCGACATCGTGGGGAGCATCTTCACGAACCCGGCGCTGGCGCTGGTGAACTTCATGCTGGGCGACGAGGGCGTGGACGGTGACGGCTGGTTTGGTGACGTCCTGGTGCCGGACGTGCTGTGGCGTCCGCTGCTGACCGACGTGCTGACTCAGCTTGTCGACGCCGTGCTGCCGCCGGAGCTCCGGTCGATCTTCGACGTGGGCGCCAACGTGTATCAGGCGCTGACCCGGTTCACGCTGGCCGGGCACATCTTGCTGGACGAGCCGGGGGCTGACGGGGAGCTGCTGCTCGGGCAGGCGCACCGGTACGACCGCCTGCGCCTGCGCTGGACGGTGGGCTGCACGCCTGCGGACGGTCCCAACTGCGGGCTGCGCGAGTTTGCGATGACGGATCTTGGTCAGCTCGGCTTCCTGTCGGGCGAGTTCTCGGGCCGCGTGGCGACCTACGATCAGGCGAGCTACCTGCTGGTGGATCGTCACAGCTTCTCGTTCAACTACGGCGCGCTGGCGCTGGCCATCTTCGAGCAGCTGGTCTTCCCGCAGATCTTCGGGCCCGGCGTGGACACGGTCGCCGAGGCGCTGGACTCGATCGTGGACTGCCATGGGATCGCAGATGGCCTCTTCGACCCGGTCACGGACGCGCTGTTCAACGGGCTTGTGCTGGACGGCTGCTACAGCGGCCTCGACGCGCTGGCGTCGGTGGTGCTGGACAGCATCGCGGGCGCGGGCAACGGCGTGCCGTCGCTGACCTTCGGGACGCTGCCGGTGGTGCAGGACTGGGATGTGGCGATGAGCGGCTGCCGGCTGCACGAGCCGGATCCGTACACCGTGGACGACGCCTTCCGCTACTTCGACCGGCTCGGCTCGCTGGAGCAGCGGTGCATGTGGGACGCGCAGCTCGTGACGTCGCAGGAGACGCGGTATCTCGAGGCTGACTGGTTCGGCGTTCGCGAGCCCTGAGAGCCACCCCACGCTAATCCGTCGCGCTCGACGCGCGCCGTCTCGCGCGTGGGGACTTCCTAGCGGTTGTCTAGGGTTTCTTGAAGGCACGTGGCACTTTGTTGACTAATCATATGTTCAGTTATTCGA
>Ga0100377_1001609_pt1 | contig 19345 bp, 20 predicted proteins | sample CryGeymeta201501_FD_83664 | JGI IMG/M metagenome (GOLD analysis project Ga0100377, IMG submission 83664) | Groundwater microbial communities from Crystal Geyser aquifers in Utah, USA - Crystal Geyser metaG 2015-01 | ecosystem: Environmental > Aquatic > Deep subsurface > Groundwater | place: USA...
AGGTAGCTCAGTTGGTTAGAGCGCCGGATTCATAACCCGGAGGTCGAGAGTTCAAATCTCTCTCTCGCTACAAAAAATCACTCATAAATTATTGAAGGATTCATATCCGTCAGCTGACGAAAGAATACCGAAGCTGAAATACAATTGATTTTTATAATCTCGTTCCAAAATATTGGAACGAGATTTTTTTATTTTAAAAATCAACACAAACAGAACATATAATTAGACTAACATTAAATTATTGTCGATAAAAAAATAGTTCTTTTTTATATGAAAAATAAATGTTTGGATAAGAAAAAATGGATAATTTTGGAGTCCTATCGTAATAAACTTAAACTGTTGGCATGAGGCAATTAAAAATTACCAAATCTATTACAAATCGTGATAGTGCATCATTAGATAAATATTTACAGGAAATTGGGAGAGAAGATTTAATAACAGCCGAAGATGAGGTAGAATTAGCTCAGAAAATTAGACAAGGCGACCAAAGAGCACTCGAAAAATTAGTAAAAGCAAATCTTAGATTTGTTGTTTCAGTGTCAAAACAATATCAAAACCAAGGACTTACCTTACCCGATTTAATCAACGAAGGAAACTTAGGTTTAATAAAAGCTGCTCAACGATTTGATGAAACAAGAGGTTTTAAATTTATTTCGTATGCTGTTTGGTGGATTCGTCAATCCATTTTACAAGCCATAGCTGAACAAGCAAGAATAGTAAGGTTACCATTAAATCAAGTTGGTTCACTAAATAGAATCAACAAAGCTTTTTCTAGGTTAGAACAAGAATTTGAAAGAGAACCTTCAGCAGATGAAATTGCCGAATCGCTAGAAATAGATGAATCAAAAGTAACTGAATCACAAAAAATATCTGGAAGACATGTATCTATGGATGCTCCTTTTAAAGATGGAGAAGACGGAACTTTATTAGATGTTTTATCCAATAGTAACTCACCAAAAGCAGATATTAATTTATTAAACGAATCGTTACAAAAAGAAATAGACAGATCTTTATCCACATTAACAGAAAGGGAAAGAGATGTAATTAAATTATTTTTTGGAATTGCAATCCCCCACCCTCTTTCTTTAGAAGAAATTGGAGAAAAATTTGACTTAACTAGAGAACGTGTTAGGCAAATTAAAGAAAAAGGTATTAGAAGACTGAGACATTCATCAAGGAGTAAATTATTAAAATCATATTTAGGATAAATAAAAACTTTTTAAAATGGAATTAGTAGATAAAAAAACGGATTATGAATTTAGATTAAATCAATTCGTAAACGACGAAAAATCAGCTATTAGCTTAATTAGTTACATCGGCGATTTAATGTATGGAAAATCAGTAGAACTCATCTTATTTAGAAATCCGCTGGTTGACAAAAACATTTCGGAAGTACTTAAATTGCACAAAATAGCAAAATCAATTGCTTATAACCCAGTTAGTATTCAAGAAACAACTGCTATTGCTAAAGAACTATGCACCCTAAATTTACCTCCTTCAAAATTAGATATCGGAAAATTAGCTAGCGAATGGAGTTTAGAAAAATCGAATTTTAATTCTCAACTCGATTTTTTAAGAGCTAAATTAGTTGGCTTTGATAATAAAGAAGCTCATACCGTTACACCAAAAGATGTTGTTCTTTTCGGATTTGGTAGAATTGGTAGATTGGCTGCCCGAGAATTAATTAAACAAGCTGGAAAAGGACAACAACTAAGATTGAAAGCCATTGTAACAAGAGGAGTTACACCTGAAACAATTGTTAAAAGAGCAGCTTTATTGAGAAACGACTCTGTTCATGGTATGTTTTCTGGAACTGTTGATGAAGATTTAGAAAATAATGCATTAATCATCAATGGTCAGATTGTTAAAATGATAGATGCTAGCAATCCTGAAGATATAGATTATACAGCTTATGGAATCCATGATGCTTTAATTATTGATAATACTGGAGTTTTTAAAGATAAAACTGCTTTATCAAGACACTTAAAATCAAAAGGAGCAAGCAAAGTATTGTTAACAGCTCCAGGAAAAGAAGTTCCAAATATCGTATATGGTATTAATGAGAATGAATTTAATGTTGATGAGTTAGCTATTTTTTCTGCTGCATCATGTACAACCAATGCTATTGCTCCTATTTTATATACTATTGAAAACAAATTAGGAATCATCAAAGGGCATATCGAAACTGTTCATGCTTATACCAACGACCAAAACTTGTTGGATAACATGCACAAAAAACCTCGTAGAGGTCGTTCTGCAGCTATTAATATGGTAATTACTTCTACAGGTGCTGGAGATGCTGTTACCAAAGTTGTTCCTAGTTTAAAAGATAAGTTAACTGCAAACGCAGTAAGGGTTCCTACTCCAAATGGTTCATTAGCCATTTTAAATTTAAATGTTCAAAAAGAAACTTCTATTGATGATGTCAACGAAATAATTCGTAGAGCCGCTTTAGAAGGTATCTTGGTGAATCAAATTAAATATGAAAATGACCCTGAACTAGTTTCTAACGATATTATTGGAAACACTTGCTGTTCTGTATTTGATAGTAAGGCAACTATTGTATCTAAAGACAAAAAAAATATTGTTTTGTATGTATGGTACGACAATGAGTTTGGTTACACCAAACAAGTTATTCGTTTAGCAAAACACATAGCAAAAGTTAGAAGATTAATTTATTATTAATAGAAGTTGAAAATTTTTAAAAGCTCATTTGCTAAAGGCTGATGAGCTTTTTTTATAATTAAAATCATGCTTGAACCAAAAAAAAGTAACCGATTAAACAACATCATTGCTGACCTTTCCTCAAAAGAGAATAAAAAAGTATTATTTGCTTTAGAACAATTAAGAAAGCATGGAAAAAAAGAAGCGTTTTTATCCTTAATAGATACTTTAATAACTACAACTGACGATGAAATAAAACAAGAAATAATTAATTTATTATTCGATTTAAGAGATCAAGCTGTTGTAGATACAATAATTTCAGCAATCAATAACAAAAAATATGCTTCCATCAAATCCGTTTTAATTTCCATTTTTTGGCAATCTTCATTAGATGGAAGTCAATACATTTCAACATTTATCAGACAGGCTATAAAAGGTGATTATTTAATTGGTATTGAAGTGTTATCTGTGATAGAAAATTTTAATAACACTTTCGCTGAAGAAGAGATTAATGATTTAAAGTTCGATTTAGACGAAGCAATCGAAGCTGAAGAAACAGAGAAGGTTAAATTATTAATTTCGATGAAAACTGTTTTAGATTCGCTCAATATTGAATATTAAAATTCAACAGTTAACCTTTTATTGTATTTTTCAAAATCCTTGTTTGGTATGCTTTTAAGTGAATTCGATAAATAAAATAAGCTGCCAATGCTGAAAACAGGTGTTTAATGGTATGTCCACTAATAACTTTGAAAAACTCAAATATTGCTACATCGTAATGCTCGGTTAATTTAGAAATTAGATAAGCAAAAAATACCAAAAACAGCTGCTTCGTATATAACTTCTTGTTTTTATAAAAAATCAAAATAAAAGGTACTGCTACTATTGGGAAAAACTGGATAAAAGCATACAAACGTAAATCTCCAACACCAGTTATTTCGGTATAATACCAATAAAAAATGCTGTAAACTCCTAAAATAATGAGGCTATAAAAAGCCATAGTTCCTACTCTGCTTCCAACATAATCGTAAATAATAGTAGCAAAAAATGAAGTAAAAACTAAAGTCATAGGGAGTCGATCAAAAATTAATGTAAAATTATTGGGTGCGTAATGGTAAAAAGCAGATCCAACGCCTGTAAAAAATATTCCAGTAAATAAAATAAAGGTCATTAAAAAATAAATCATCGTTGTTTTTCGATAAATTTTATTGGTAAGCTGCCACCCCATCGCTCCAATAATTAAAAAAGGGAGATTACTCACTACATCCAAAAAATAAGGGATTCCAAAATAGCTTCTGAAATCGGAAAAATTATGATAAGCTAAATCTTGAGCAATGGGTTGAATAAAAGACAATACCACTACAGTAATTATAAATACTGCAATCAATACTATTTCTTTATAATATCTTTTAACTATCATCATTTTTTCTCCATTTCAGTAATTAGTTGATAAGAAAAATAACCCAAAAGTAAAGCTACTAAACTTATAGCAATCCATATCCAAATAGTTGAAGGGCTTACCTCTTTTTTTGTTTTGAAAGGAATAGATTTTATGTTTCCTGTTGTTAATATTGGGACATCTTTCCCAATATTATCCTTAAAAAAATTAATATCGTAAGTTGGCTTTCCAACAATTTTATCATTTTCAAAAACCAATTGATAAGTATTCCCTGATTCTAAAAAAGCCATTAAATATCTATTAAGTTGATACGCTTCTATTTGTATATGCTCTAATGGAGGGTTATCTTCATTGTTGATGATGATGTAAAAGGCTGTATATGGAAAATCGTACTGATAAAAAGTTAAATCACTAGTTGAATTTAAAGTAATGTCAGCCAGTGTTTCGAAATAAATTCTTCCTTTTTTATCTTTCTTTTTTAAACAAATTTTAGCACTTCGATTAAAATATTCGGGTTTATCAACTTTAAAAATAAATTGATCTAAATAGGGCGTTTCCTTAAAATTAACTTGAACGTAAGTTTGTTTGGTTTCTAAACTATCAAATCTAACAAGGCTTGGTGATGCCAATTTTTTAAATTTCCCTTGCTCTTGAAAAGTATCGTAATAACCCACTTTTAATACGTTGATGGGCATACTAAACCAATCGTAAATAATGATACGATAAAATTGATAATCGGTATAAGGAAAATTTAAACTCTTTACTTCAGAAGTCGTGTATTGTCCATCAGCCGAATAAAAAGTATAGTTTTCTTTAATGGTGTACCAATGGATATAATCATCGCTAGCAGCAACTTCTATGTGTTTTCTAACATCAAAATTCTTTATTTGTAACTGAATATTATTAATCGTATCTTTATTCTTGTTCTCCACTACTAAAACTGTTGCTCCATTTCTCCAGTTTAATTTTTCAATTACCTGATATTCTTTAAAAACTCTTTTAGTTACCGAAAATGGTTCTTTTTCTATATAGTAAGGAATTTCTTTCCCTGCTTTATCTTTTATTCTAATGTCAGAAAAATTAGCATTGAGTTTTGAAATAATTTCTGGTTTTAAATCAATTTTATAAAAACCATTAGAATCAATAGTTGCTATTTCAGATTGCCACTGATAATTCTGACTATACAGACTATCACTGAGCAAAGAACTGAAGGCTATAATAAAAATTAATTTTTTCATAAGTTATTATTTATTTTCAGAATTGTTGTCCAGAATCAAGTTCTTTAGTTTTTGATACATAAAAGAGATGACCAACAACAACACTCCTAGTAAAATAAATGCAGCTATTTTACCCGCTTCAGAAGCTCCTTTAATATCAAATAAAAACAGCTTTAATAGGATGATGCTAAAAACAGATAAAGAGATTATTCTTAATGTTCTGTACTTATATTTCATACCCACCAACATTAAAATAAAAGCACTAATTCCCCAAACAATTGGATAACCAATTTTTACAGTTTGTTTATTGATAAAATTTAAGTTTTCAGTTGTATAATTGAAAAAGAGCAATACTGTTTGATGATTTAATTGCAAACTAGCTACAATTAATCCAAGAAAAGATAATCCCCAAACTGTTGCTTTGCCTAAATCTGATCGTAAGCCAAACCATTTTCTAATGTCCTTTACAAACCGAAAACCAATTAATACAATTAAAATCAAATTAACATACAGCACCACCATCGTTCCTAAGTAATAATTTCCCATGATGTAATTATCTCTCACCACTTGTTCTAACTCATTAAAAAAAGGATAAATCAACAACAAAGCCAACGAAACTATAGCAATTCCTTTTTCTAAAAAAATGTTAGCCGTTCTTTTGGCGTATATTGATAATCCAATGATGTACAAATAGGAATATCCAAGAGCACTTAATATTGTTAGTGCATCGTAACTTGCTCTAGTATTTAGTTGAAAACTTAACTCCATTAATCCTATTAAATAAATTAAAGATGCTAGCAATACTTTAGAACAATTTTTCAAAAAATTAACATGCACTTCTGGAAACAGATTTTCTTCTTTTTCGTGATTTAATATTCTGGAATACACCCAAACTCCCACAATGCTAAACGCTGTAGTGATGAAACCTTTATTGGTGATAATTGCTAATGATTGGACTTTATAATTAAAATAAATTTGTTGCCAATCCATCAATAAACTAATGAGCATTAAGCTAAAAATAATCAACGAACTCAATTTTAAGAATTGGATGTTCGATTTTTGTCCAAGCCACAGTAAAACAATCATTTCTGTTACCCAAAACATGGTGATGTGGTTTCCAGAAAGTTGAACAGGAGCAGCTAAACTTATAAAAGTTAATACCACACCTATTAGCAAATAAACTAGCGATTTATCGACATTGTTTTTCTTTAATAACGGATAAGCAAATAGCAAATTAAATGCCCCTAAGCTTACAGTAAATAATCCCCTCCAATTATCATGGTCAGCAAAATGAAAAATAGACATACCTGCTACATAATAAAGTGCTGTTGTTACCAACATTAGTCCAAATTCGTATCCTTTAAATTTTCTTTTTTCTTTTACATTATTGATAATGTGCATCAAAAAGAAAATCACATAAAACAGACTGGCAAACAAAAATGCTCCTTGAAAAGGAGGAAAAACTCCATCTACAATATCTTTTATGAACCAAGCACCGTATAGTATTGCAGTAAATGCAAATGATAAAATATGAATAACATTCCACTTTTTAAAATAAGCCAAAACCAACATTCCAATATTTACAATACCCAAATAAGTAAAAAGAATGATGTAATTTCCAGCCCCATTACTTACCATTAAAGGAGTAGAAAACGCACCAATTATAGCCAAAATTGCCAATTCTTTTTTGTCGTAACCAATGGATAATAAAACAGAAAACCCTGTAATTAAGACCATGATGCCAAAAGCAACAGGTTGTGAAAATAAGCTGTAATCGTGAAAACCAATAGAAATGGTGTAATAAAAAACAGCCATTGCTCCACCTACTAAAACAGAACTAAATGCTTGGTATGACTTTCTGATTTTATGAGCCAATAAAGTTAATAAACCGCCCGACAACATACCGATGGCAACTCTACCAACCTCTCCAATCCAATTTTTATCTATGGCATACCTTACAAAATAAGCAATACCCAACACTAAAATTCCAATACCAATTTTGTTGATGAGATTTTCTCCAATAAACTTTTCGAGGTCTCTTTTTTCTTTTTTTGGTTGGATAAGAGCCGCTTGTTTTTGTTGAACTGGCTTTACCAATTGAGGCATCTCATTTTTTTCTATTTTATTTTCTTCTAAGTTTTCACATAATTCATCGACAACTTCTTTTTCTTTCTCACTTATCTCTTCAATCTTTATTCCTATATCTGTTGTCTTTTTTTCTTCCTCCGGTAAAGCTTCCATTAACGTAAACAAACTTTCGTTGATGGATACGTTTTCTTCTTCCAAATTAGCTTTGCTTTCTTTTGCTTGATCGAGTTTGTCAATTTTAATGTGGAGGTAATTAACTTTTTGGATAACCTCTCGAATTAAACTACTAATTGTTACTTTAAACCAAACCAATAAAATAATTGGTACCGCTAAAATTGCTACTATTAATAAAGAAATGACGATTGCTTCCATAGTTTTAGATTTTAAAATTCTGAACAAACATAGAACTCATTCCAAAACTCATCAAACGTAAAACCTATTTTTACTGACTTTTTATTGTACGTTAAATTTTGTTAAATCTCTTTATTTACATTAGTTTTATAAAATAGTTTACTGACTTTAACAATTAATAATTTTTTAGAAAACAATATCAAAAGCCTTAGAATGCATATCCTAAACTTAATCCAGCCCAAAGTCCGAATTGTTGATTATGTACAGAACATAAAGGAAGTGCCGCTATTCTGAACATAAAACCATTACCTCTTTCTTTTCTTTGAAAACGATATCCTAACCTTATGGTAGAAGCCGAAAGATCATCCTCTATGGTTAGATTAAAAGTTTGCCCTATTCCTATTTCTAAAAAACTATTTTTTCTACCATATAATAAGTTAAATTCGATAGGAATGGCGGATAAATTTCCTTCATAATTAGGGAAGAAAAATAAACCAGCTCTTACTCCTATATGTAAAGATTCTTTAGTAAAAAATATTCTATCATAATTTATAGAATAGATAAATGCGTTACCACCTAATTCTAAATATATTGAATTTTTTGTTCTGATTTCTTTTAAGCTATCCTCTTGACAATAAACAAAATTTACTGTCAAAATCAAACCTAATATAAGTAGTGTTTTTTTCAAATTGATGATAAAATTGGTGTTAATCATGTAAATTTAATAAAATTATAAGACAAATCTTCTCTGACTTTTAATTTAGCACCTATTTGCTATAATTCTTTATTTACATTAGTTTTAAGAAATATTTTACTGACTTTAACAATGGATAAATTACAAGAATTAGTAAACACTTTTTCGGAAGACGACAAAAAAGAATTTCGAATTTTTATCAATCGGCAAAAGAGCAAAAAACAACGAAAAGATTTAGACCTTTTTGAACTGATTAATCAACAAATTTCTGCAAAAGACATCGAAACAAAGCTGTATAAAACAGCTAATAAAGTCGCCTATCATACCCTTAGAAAAAGATTGCTAAAACACATTGCCGATTTTATTGTATTGAAGCAAATTGACGATGACACCACCGCAACTTCATCAATAACGGGATTAATTACCTTATCGACTTATCTATTTAAAAACAAAAGTTATGAATTGGCTTGGCGATTTTTACTAAAAGCAGAGCAAACTGCTTTAGAAAACGAACATTATGAATTGTTAAATACCATTTATCACATCCAATTAGATAAATCTGACACCGAATTTGGGTTAAACATTGAGGCTATTTATAAAAAATGGGAAGCCAATAAAGCGTTAGTGAATGAAAATGAAACCGCTAATATCGCTTATAACTTTATAAAAAAAGAATTAAACGAAATAAAGATAAGTGGCGAAGACAAAGACTTGGAAGAAATCATTAATAAACTCCTAAAAAAACACCAGCTAAACGATGTAGTTTTTAAAAGACCACAAATTCTGTACAAAGTTTTAGACCTTACCCGCAGAGTAATGCTTTCTAAAAAAGATTTTTATTCTTTTGAACCTTATGTCATTAACACTTATAACGAATTAATTGCCAATCATGGTTTTTCGAAACGAAATCATTTTTACAAAATTAATATCCTTTACATGATTTCGCATATCCTTTATCGTAATCGGAAATTTGAAAAATCTAATTTCTATTTACAAGAAATGTTTCAAAACATGAATGAATATCACCAAACCTATTACCAACAGTTTTTCTTAAAATATACCCTACTAAAAGCTGCCAATTTTACCTACCTCCATCACAACGAAAAATCGATTGAATTACTTTGTGGGTTAGATGAGCAAACCGTAATAAAATTAACGACTGAAGACCAATTGAACATTAAAATTAATTTATCTGTTTATTATTTTAATCAAGCTCTTTATAAAGATGCCAATATACTCTTACAAACCCTCAATCATTCAGACAATTGGTTGGAAAAGAAAATGGGAAGAGAGTGGGTGCTAAAAAAAAACATTATGGAAATATTAATCCAATACGAATTAGAAAACATCGACATTACTTTAAACCGAATACGTTCTTTTGAACGAAATTTTGCCGATCTACAACAACATAAACTATATAGTAGAGTTTTTCAATATTTGACAATTATTAAAGAAATCATCGATTCTCCTCTTTTATTAAAAGATCAAAAATTTATAGAATATATAGAAAACACCTTGGTAAAGATTCCTGTTGAACAAGAAGATTTACAAGCAATCGCTTTTTATTCGTGGTTAAAAGCTAAAATGACCAAAAGCAACTATTACGATGTATTGTTAAATATTGCCAATACAAGCACCGATAAATAATTAAAATGTTAAATTTGACAGATGCTGCATCACCTACTTTTCATAACATTCCGTTGGTTAGATTTTATTGATATTCTAATGGTGGCTATTATCATGTTTCAACTGTACAAATTAGTAAAAGGAACTGTTGCCATTCGTATTTTTCTTGGAATTTTAGCTGTTTATCTTTTTTGGAAAATTGTTTCAGCTTTGCAGATGGAATTGCTCAGCGAAATTTTAGGTCAGTTTATTGGTGTTGGTGTTTTAGCATTAATCATCGTTTTTCAGCAAGAGATTAGAAGGTTTCTGTTAATGATAGGCAATAATAGATTCTTTTCGAATGGAAAAAACGGAAGTTTTCTTCGTTTATTAAGCTTTGGAGAGACCAAAAATAAACTAAATATTGCTCAAATTATTATCGCAGTAACTAATTTATCAAAAACTAAAACAGGTGCATTAATTGTGTTAGATTTAAACTCCGAATTAAAATTCTATACCGCTTCTGGAGAAAAATTAAGTTCAGCAATTTCAGCAGCATTACTAGAATCCATTTTTTTTAAAAATAGTCCATTGCACGATGGAGGTGTTATCATCGAAAACAACAGAATTACTGCTGCAAGGTGTATTTTACCAGTTTCCGATAATCAAGAATTTCCAGATCACTTTGGATTAAGACACAGAGCTGCCGCTGGAATTACAGAAAATTCTCAATCTTTTTCAATTATTATTTCTGAAGAAACAGGGAAAATTTCTACCGCTAAAGCAGGAAAAATATCCTACAACATTTCTATCGAAGAATTAAACGAAAAGTTAAAAGCTGAAGTAAAATAACAAAATTACTAGTGTTGTTTAATTCACATTAAACGGCTAATTTAGAACCCTTATAAATAATATAATTTTATGAAGTTTAAAAGTTACGCACAAGGAAAATGGGTAGAAGGAGAAGGAAATGGAAAACCTTTATTGAATGCAATTACTGGTGTTGAAATTGGAACTGCTAGTAGTAAAGGATTAAACTTTGAAGGCATGCTCAATTATGCTAGAACAATTGGTGGACCAGCATTACGGAAAATGACTTTTCAGGAAAGAGGATTAATGCTAAAAGCTTTGGCACTACACTTAACGAGTCTAAAAAAAATATTTTATGCTTCCAGTGCCCAAACTGGAGCAACAAAAACTGACAGTTGGATTGATATTGAAGGTGGTATTGGTAATTTATTTGCCAACGCCAGTTTAAGAAGACAATTTGGTGACGAAACTTTTTATGTGGATGGAGAAATGGCTCCACTTTCTAAAGAAGGAACATTTATCGGGCATCACATCATGGTGCCAAAAAGGGGGGTTGCCATACACATTAACGCTTTTAACTTTCCTATTTGGGGAATGCTCGAAAAAATTGCAGTCAACTTTATGGCTGGAGTTCCTGCAATTGTTAAACCAGCTACCATTACTTGTTATTTAACCGAAGTAATGGTAAGAGAAATTATTGACTCTAAAATATTACCAGAAGGTGCTTTACAACTAATTTGTGGGTCTGCAAATGGAATAATCGACCATGTTACTAGTGAGGATGTAGTTACCTTTACTGGTTCTGCCTCTACAGGAAAACTCTTAAAAGCTCATCCTCGTTTAATTGAAGAAGCTGTTCCTTTTAATATGGAAGCCGATTCTTTAAATTCTTCTATTTTAGGCGAGGATGCTATTCCTGGAACGGAAGAATTCGACCTTTTTATTAAAGAAGCGTTAAGAGAAATGACTGTAAAAGCTGGACAAAAGTGTACCGCAATTCGGAGAATTATTGTACCAGAAAAATTAGTGGAGGATGTACAAATTGCTTTAGGTCAAAAACTAGCTAAAACAACCATTGGCGACCCATCAGTTGAAGGCGTTAGAATGGGTTCATTAGCTGGAAACGAACAAGTAAATGAAGTAAAAGAAAAAGTACAACAATTAGCAAAATCACAAGAAATTGTTTTTGGGGATTTAGAACATTTTGAGGTTACGGGTGCTGATAAAAATAAAGGGGCTTTCTTTTCTCCTATTCTTTTCTTAAACAAAAACCCTTTTAAAAATACTGATTGCCACAATATTGAGGCGTTTGGACCAGTATCAACAATTATCCCTTACAAAGATATTAACGAAGCCATCGAATTAGCCAATATGGGTAAAGGTTCTTTAGTTTGTTCTATCGTTACCAATAATGAAAAAATTGCAAAAGAGTTTGTGATGGGAGCTTCTGCTATGCATGGTAGAATATTAATATTAAATGCTGAATGTGCAAAAGAAAGTACTGGACATGGTTCTCCAATGCCATTATTAACTCATGGTGGACCAGGAAGAGCTGGTGGCGGTGAAGAAATGGGTGGAAAACGTGGTATTTTACATTACCTACAACGAACTGCCATACAAGGTTCTCCAACGATGCTAACCAAAGTGACCAACCAATATCAATATGGAGCAAAGCAAGTTGAATACGACAAACATATTTTTCAAAAATATTTTGAAGAAATAGAAATTGGTGAAACGGTAATTACCAGAAAACATACGGTGACAGAAGCAGACATTATCAACTTTGCGAATGTGAGTGGCGACCACTTTTACGCTCACGTTGATGCAACTTCACTGGAAGGAACAATTTTTGAACGAAATGTTGCTCATGGTTATTGGATATTATCGAAAGCAGCAGGTTTGTTTGTAGATGGTAAAAAAGGTCCAGTATTATTAAACTACGGAGTTGAAGATTGCCGATTTACAAAACCTGTTTATCCGGGAATGACTATTGGCGTTCGTTTTACAGCTAAAGAAAAAATTTCACAGGAAAAGAAAGTAGCTACTCCTGAGCATCCACTAAGCAAAGGAGAAGATGTTAAAAAAGGTATTGTTAAATTTTTAGTAGATGTGTATGATGAAACTGGAGAAACGGTAGCTTTAGCAACAATATTAACCATGATAAAATTTAAAAATCAAAATTAAAAATTCAGTTGAAAGAAAAACAGCAACAGAAAATAAACATTTAACTATAAAAACTTTTTAACTTTCCATTTTATAAACTTTATAAACTATGCTAAATTCACTTACCCCCAACTTAATGGTAAACGATGTAGAAGAAACCATCGAATATTACACTGATTTGCTTGGGTTTACATTGTTAAGAACAGTGCCTGAAACAGGAAAATTAGATTGGGCAATGGTTAAAAGAAACGAAGTTGTTATTATGTTTCAATCTGCTAAAAGTTTAAAATCTCATTTGCCTCGATTGAAGGGCGAAAAACCTGGAGGTGGATTAACATTTTATATTAAAACCGATAAAATAACTGAACTTCATGAAGAACTTTCGGATAATAATGTGGAAATAATTTCAGAATTAGAAAGTACTTTTTACGATACCATTGAGTTTTCAATCGTAGATGTAAATGGATATATTTTAACGTTTTCTGAGGAAAAATGAAGAAGTCAGAAGTCAGAAGTCAGAAGTCAGAAGTCGGAAGTCGGAAGACCGAAGTGAGAAGCAAAAAAAATTAGTATGCTTTGCGATTTTACAAGCGACTAGAAACTAGAAACAAATTAGCAAAATGACAGCAACAGAACAAGGCTCAGTAGAAATTTTAATCGATGACAAAGGTATTGCCACGATTGAATTTTTTCATCCTTTAAGCAATTCGCTACCAAGTAAACTTTTAACAAAACTTGCTAAAACAATTACTGAAGCAGGAAAAAATCCAGCTATTAAAGTAATTGTATTGAAATCGGAAGGTGAAAAAGCGTTTTGTGCCGGAGCAAGTTTTGATGAGTTAATTGCTATTAAAGATTTAGCAACAGGAACAACTTTCTTCTCTGGTTTTGCCCACGTAATTAATGCTGCACGAAAATGCCCTCAATTTATTATTGGAAGAGTACAAGGAAAAGCGGTTGGTGGTGGTGTAGGTTTAGCTAGTGCAGTTGATTATTGTTTGGCTACAAAAGCTGCATCAATTAAATTAAGTGAATTGGCTGTAGGAATCGGCCCTTTTGTGGTTGGTCCAGCTGTAGAACGTAAAATAGGAAAATCCGCCATGAGCATGTTAACCATTAATGCCACCGAATGGTATTCTGCCGAGTGGGCACAGGAAAAATCATTGTATGCCGAAGTTTTTGATACAGTTGAAGAACTAGACAAAGCCATTGAAAAATTAGCCAACCAATTAGCCAACTCTAATCCTGAAGCCATGAAATTGCTTAAAAAAGTATTTTGGGAAGGCACCGAACATTGGGATAACTTATTAGTGGAAAGAGCTGCTATCAGTGGTAAATTAGTGCTTTCTGACTTTACTAGAAATGCTATTGATGAGTTTAAGAAGAAATAACTGCTTTTTAATCAAAAATAATATGGAATCAAAATGAAAAATGCATCCATAACAATAAAATGAAAAATCAATTTTTTATTATTTCCTTTCTTTTCATTTTAACAAACAGTTTGATGAGTCAGGTTACTGATGATGGATATCCGCTCCTTACTTTTAAAGCTGATAACTCTCTTAAAGAAATATTAGAGTACAAAATTGAAGGACTAGATAGTTCATTAATTAGCAAAGGTTATTATTCAGATGGATTATTACGACTTAAACAGGGTTTTCGTAACGATACTCTACTTATAGAATACAAGTTCAAATATAATGAGAATGGTCGTTTAGATTTTCTTTCTAAATCACTGAAAGACAAAAACTGTAAAGACACCACTAAAACAATTTCATTTTTTTTATATGACCAATATGGAAATATTTATTTTGAAAGAGTTAGTGATAGTATTTATAGTAATCAATTATCATATGAAAATAATTTTAAAATGAGTAACACTTATTTTACTAGTTACATCTATGAAGATAGTTTAATGACTTATTCAAATTTTGTTACACTTCTGGAATATGGGATTCAACATTGGAGTAAGAAATTTGAATATGATGATAAAAATCGATTAGCAAAATTTATATACACCATATGGGTGACAGTATCAATTATTATCGCCTAGAAACAGAATTCTTATATGATGGCAATGGGAACAAGGTTAAGGTAATTTCAAAATGTGGAAAATATTACTTTGATAAAGATGGTAAAAAAATACCAACTTTTTGCGAAGATGACTATACAGAATATCACTACAATTTAATAAATCAATTAACTAGCATATCCTATCGAGTCAAAAATATCTTCTTATATGAAAGTGACACTAATTTTTATTATGATTTAAAGGGAAAAATTACACTAATAACCTTTTCAGAAGAATTTAGTAAAAGACAACTCTACTATTACTTCATATACTAATATTTTATAATAACTTTTTTACTTTAATAATTATTGAAAGAGGTGTAAATAAAAAAGGCTGCAACAGCAGCCTTCTCGCCTTTGTTTGTGTCCCCACAAAAAAAAACGACATTACTTTTTTAAATCTTTACCATCAATTCTATACATTTGAAATATGGAACTAAACAAACTTTATTTCTACACAGCTACAATACTCAATTGGAAACAGTTGTTAAGTTTTGACACATACAAAGACTATATCATAAACAGCCTAAAGTATTTAGTAGATGAAAAGAAAATAGCATTGTATGGTTTTGTAATAATGCCCAACCATATCCATCTAATATGGGAATTACTGGAGTTAAACGGCAAGGAACTTCCTCATGCCAGTTTCATGAAATATACCAGTCACTTGATATTAAAAGATTTACAAATAAATAATCCTGAATTATTAAAAGAATTTAATGTGGATTTAGAGACAAGAAATTACCAGTTTTGGCAGAGAGATGCTTTACCCGTCCACTTATACACTCCAGAAGTGATTTATCAAAAACTTGATTATATCCACAATAATCCGTTACAAGAAAAATGGATGTTAGTAGATTTACCTGCCGACTATAAATATTCTTCTGCATATTTTTATGAAAACGAACAAGATGATTTTGGAATGTTAACTCATATAAATGAAAAATTATAATCGTTTGTGGGACACAAACGATGGCGTAATCCTTATAATCGTTTGTGGGACACAAACGAAGGCGTAATCCTGAAGCCATGAAATTGCTTAAAAAAGTATTTTGGGAAGGCACCGAACATTGGGATAACTTATTAGTGGAAAGAGCTGCTATCAGTGGTAAATTAGTACTTTCTGACTTTACCAGAAATGCTATTGATGAGTTTAAGAAGAAATAAAAAAGGCTGCAACAGCAGCCTTATCTATATACTATTTTTGAAAATTATTACTCTTCGGTTTTTGTTCCTAAGTCATCAAATTCTAAATCTGTAAAATCTGATGCTAATTTTTCTACCACTTCATCACCTTGATCTTTCTTTAACTCTTTAATTTTTGCAATGGCTTCTTCTAAACCTTCGCTAAATTTTTCAAAATCTTCTTTGTACAAAAATAATTTGTGCTTTTCAAAGAAAAACTTTTGAGTGTCATTGTTAAATCTTCTTTTACTTTCAGTAACTGTTAAATAATAATCGTCCGCTTTGGTAGCTTTCACATCAAAAAAATAAGTCCTCTTCCCTGCTCTAACTGCTTTTGAGAAAACCTCTTCTCTGCTATTTTCACTACTCTGATTGTTTTCTGATTCTTCCATCATCCTTCTTTTTAGTTTTTAATCTTACAAATCTTATGATTTATTCTGTAAAAAACAAGTTCAACATCAAATTTAACTACTTCATCTACTATTTATTAGGATTTAACTCTATATAATCCTTCAAACCATCAGTAATAAATGTGTTTAAATTATTTTTTTCATCGCTATAAATTAGTAAACCTTGCAAGTTTTTATTGTTGTTTAAAATAATTTTACTTTTTTCTAGACCAACAACCATAAAAACAGTTGCATAGGCATCGGCTAAAGCACAATTATCGGCTACAACAGTTGCACTCAATAAACTATGTTGAACTGGATATCCTGTTTTTGGGTTAATGGTATGAGCGTATTTTACTCCATTTTTTTTATAAAATTTACGATAATTCCCTGATGTTGCTAAGGCTTTATTATTCAAATTAACAATGGCTTCTAATTCTCGAGTTTTTAAATTGGGCATCGGCTTATCAATTCCAACTCTCCATAACGTATCATTTATATTGTTTCCTTTTGCACGTAGCTCACCTCCAACTTCAACCAAATAGTCAGTGATACCATTCGATTCTAACATTTTACAAAGTACATCAACAGAATAACCTTGGGCAATCGCATTAAAATCTAACATTACTCCTTTGGTTTCTTTGATTATCTTATTGTTTACATTTTTAATTTTATCAAAACCAACAAACTGCATAAGGCTATCAATTGTTGCAGAATCTGTTTTATCAGTATTCTCAAAACCAAAACCCCAAGCATTTACTATTGGTGCAACTGTTGGGTCAAAAGCTCCCTCCGAAACTCGGTAAACTTCTTTAGAAATAGTAAATACATCCATAAAAAGCGGATCAACTTCTAGGATGGAGTCTGCTTGATTAAATTGAGAAATAATCGATTTTTTTTGATACGTTGACATAGAATTATCAATCTCTATTAACACAGAATCTATCGCTCGTTCGTAGTTGATTCCATCTGTACTGATATAGTTAATATGATAAGTTGTTCCTTGTGCAAAACCATTCACTTTAATTTCTTGTTTGATTTCTTTTTCTGCACAACTTAAAAAGAAACAACACAATGCTATTGCTATGAATTTTCTCATCTTATTTTAATAATTTTTTTAGTGAACTACCGTAATAACTTGCCTGATTTTTAAGATGTTATAGTTTTATTTGCCACAACTTATAAAGACAGATTCTAAATAATATGTACAAAGGAACAAAAAATATAATTACTTTTGTAGTATGATTTTACCAATTGTAGCATACGGTGACCCTATTTTAAGAAAGGAAACTGAAGAGATTAATCAGGATTATCCCGATTTGAACATATTGATTGAGGATATGTTTGAAACCATGTATGCTGCTAAAGGTGTTGGTTTAGCTGCTCCTCAAATTGGAAAAGCAATACGTTTGTTTATTGTTGATGCCAGTGGTTTTAACGAGGAGGATGAACATCCTGATTTGGAGGGTTTTGCAGGCGTTTACATCAACCCAATTATTATTGAGGAAACTGGTGAAGAATGGAAATTTGAGGAAGGTTGTTTAAGCATTCCCGGAATTAGAGAAGATGTAAGTCGAAAACCAACAATTGTAATTGAATATTATAACGAAAAATTTGAATTGATTGAAGAAACTATTGATGGTATTGGTGCAAGAATTATTCAACACGAATACGACCATCTTGAAGCTACCTTATTTACCGATAGAATAAACCCCCTTAAAAAACGACTAACAAAAGGAAAATTAAACAACATCGCCAAAGGAAACATTAAAGTAAATTACAGAATGAAATTCCCTTTGGTGAAAGCAAAACATTAAACTTAACGTCTTTGAAAATGCAACATAATGAAATGAAACAATCTTTAATTTAGTAAGATTGCTTCTTCCGTTAAAAAAGCGGAATCGCAATGACGATAACTAAAAAAAAAATGAAAAAAATATTCTACCTTTTACTATTAAGCACTTTTGCACTAAGCTGCTCAACAAACAACAGCGACATGACAGTTACCGATGGAACTGAAAAAGATACTATCGCAGATACTTTTGAAGAAAGAGTTGCACAAATTAACAAATACACTTCCCTTTTGTATGAAGATAGTTTAAATTTTAATCCACAATATGCCGAAAAATTACTCAATGCTTACAATGAATACATTAAGTACCACAGTTTTGAAGCCGACTCAAAAGATTATCAATTTAAAGCTGGTGAACTAGCAAAAGCACTTAATAAACCACATGTTGCCATTAAGTATTTTAATGATTTATTAGAACGTGATCCAAAACACGAAAAAGCACCAATTGCTTTGTTTTATAAAGCCATGATTATTGGCGACATGCTGCACGAAGATGAATTGGCAAAAAAAACCTATCAAGAGTTTATTGATAAATATCCAACTCATCCTTTTGTAGAAAGTGCTAAAGCATCTATTGAGCTTCAAGGAAAATCGTTAGACGAAATTGTGAAAGGGTTTGAAGAAAAAAAATCTTAATTAGTGGCTGACTTTAATGTCGAGAGGCTTCACCCTATGAAATAATTATCCCTTTGGCAGAATTGCTTCGCATTTCACAGGGTGGAGACTTTCCAAGTTTACGTCATCCTATGTTTGTAAAAAGGATTTGTAAATTAAAAAAACCAAATATAGTTTTGTTTAAATTATAAACAGAACAGAAAGAGAAAGGAACTAGATTAAGTTCGTCATAGGTACTTCAGA
>Ga0100377_1001610_pt1 | contig 19344 bp, 16 predicted proteins | sample CryGeymeta201501_FD_83664 | JGI IMG/M metagenome (GOLD analysis project Ga0100377, IMG submission 83664) | Groundwater microbial communities from Crystal Geyser aquifers in Utah, USA - Crystal Geyser metaG 2015-01 | ecosystem: Environmental > Aquatic > Deep subsurface > Groundwater | place: USA...
CGACCCACCCGATCTACGTTGGCCAGGCCGCCCGGTCCCGGCGCTAGAAAGGGTGGCTTTGCTGAAGGCACCAAACAGCCGGCCCTCTTCAATCGCCTGAGCCAGCACGCGGGTTCTCTGCGCCAGGCGACGAACCTGGATATGGAGGACTTCCGTTGCCGCTACCTCGTGGTGGACGATATCTGGATAGGTTTGGCCGAGAGTCTGCTCATAGAGCGCTATCGCCCCCTTTGGAACGTTGTTGTCGATGGTTTCGGCAACCATGACCCAGGCTCGGGACGTCACCAAGGCAAACGCCCCAACTGGGACACGCTGCACCCGGGCCGAGCATGGGCCGGTCGTCTGCAGCCCAGCACCCTGTCACTTGTTGCGATTGAGCAAAGGTCCGGGCCTACCTGTTAGCTTTGTCACAGCCCTAAGCACAGCCGGTATTAATTAGCAGAAACGCCGTTGGTCCGACCTACCTTGAGTCTGGTTCAGTTTTGCAGGTTGAAAGGGTGGAAGTATTCCGCCAGCAGCATGACGAAATCCGTTTAGTCCTTTGCGGCCTGACCATGCCACACAAAGTGTATGCAGGCCTGCCGCTTGGCAGGGAGGCTGTGCAGATATAACTGACGGAGGTGACGGAAATGGTAACAATCAATACGGCGAAAGCGACGCCGGCGGATGGGTTCTTGGACATTCCGCTGGAGTTTATCATGGTCATGAATGGCCAAGCGATGCAGCACGACGCAGTGCGCCCTCTTTTTCAGATCAGGGCCAGGCTGTCGGCGACGGCCATCCCGGCGCGCGTCGGCCGGAGAAATCCGTCGCGGATTTCCACGAGCCCTTCCCCGGAGAGCCTCTCGATCATATCCCGTTTGTCTGCGAGAAGATCCCGGCAGTAACGGATTCTGAACGTTTCCAGGCAGATTCCCCGGCGCATCCGGAAACCAAGAAAGAGCGCCTCCAGACAGAGCTGTTCGTTGCTCAGAATCTCCCTCGACTCGACCGGTTCCCGCCCCGATTCCAGAGCGCCGATGTAGGCGTCGACGGAGCTGCGGTTCCAGCGCCGCTCGCGTCCCGAAAAGGAGTGCGCCGCGGGACCGAGGCCGAGATAGGGGACGTGGTTCCAGTATTTGCGGTTGTGCCTCGATTCCCGGCCGGGGCGGGCGAAATTGGAGACCTCGTAATGGCGATAACCGCTCTCTTCCAGGATTTGAGCCGTCCGGAGAAAAAAGTCGGCCTGGCGGGATTCATCGGGGAGGATGAGCTCTCCGCGCCGGCATTGCTTTGCGAGAGGGGTTTTCTCTTCCAGCGTAAGCTGATAGCAGGAGAGATGTTCGGGGTTGAGGCCGATGGCCGTATCCAGGGTGGCAAGCCATGTTGTAAAGGGAGGGTCTGCTTCCGGGGATGCCGCCCCTACGGCGGGGGAAGGGGACGGTTTCGTCTCTTCTGTGGCTGAGGCGGTGGCGGTTGTCCCTTCCGCAGGGGAAGAGGGAAGGCCGTAGATCAGATCCAGGCCGATGTTCTCGAAGCCGGCGTCGCGCACCCGTTGGACGGCGCCGATGGCCTGAAGGGCTGTATGGCGGCGGCCCAGCAGCGCAAGCGCGTCGTCGTCGAAGGACTGGACGCCGATGTTCAGGCGGTTCACGCCGGAGCGACGGAGCGACGCGAGGAGGCTTTCGCTGATGTCGGCGGGATTCGCCTCGACGGTAATCTCCGCGTCGGGTGCGATCGTGAAAGCGGTCCGGATATCGGCGATCAACCCTTCCAGATCCCCTTCAGGCAGCACAGAAGGGGTTCCCCCGCCGATGTAGAGCGTATCAAAAGAATCGGCCCACCCCCGGTAGCGCGCTGTTTCCCGTCTCAGGGCGGCGAGAAAGGCGGGGATCCGCGTCCGGTCGGTGATGGAGTAGAACCCGCAATAGGCGCACTTCCGGACGCAAAAGGGGATGTGGACGTAGAGGCCCGGAAAATCGCGGGATTCCCCGGATCGAATGAAAGGATCTTCGCCCGCTTTCGGGAACGGTTTGTCAACCATCCGCCCTGCTCCATTTTTGGGGACGACGATCCGGGTTCCCCCGCGGGGGATCGTTTCAGGAAGACTCTCTTTCAAGACAATGAAATCGCATGAGATTCCAAGAAGCCGTCGGGAGGAGGTCCGTCCACGGCTTCCGGAAAGCCCGGTCCGCTCATTCCGTATCGGACTTCAGAACGGCCAGGAAGGCGCTCTGCGGGATGCTGACGTTGCCGATCATCTTCATCCGTTTCTTGCCCTTTTTCTGCTTTTCGAGGAGTTTCCGCTTCCGGCTGATGTCGCCTCCGTAGCACTTCGCGATGACGTCCTTCCGGAAGGGGGAGATCGTCGTCCGGGAGATGATCTCTCCGCCGATCACCCCCTGGATCGCGATTTTGAACATCTGCCTTGGGATCTCCTCCTTCAGCCGCTCGCAGGCCTGGAGGCCGCGGGCGCGGGCCCGTTCGCGGTGGACGATCTGCGAGAGGGCGTCGACCTTTTCGCCGTTCACGAGGATGTCGAGAAGGGCGAGGGAGCCTTCGCGGTAGTCGATCAGGTCGTAATCGAACGAGCCGTAACCCTGCGTCACCGACTTGAAGCGGTCGTAGAAGTCGAAGATCACTTCGGAAAGAGGCATCTCGTAGATCAGTTCCGCCCGGCCGGGATTCGGGTAGTTCAGCGTCGAGTTGACCCCCCGCTTTTCCATGCAGAGTTTCATGACGGCGCCGAGATAGCGTTCGGGAAGCATCATCGCCGCCCGGATGAAGGGTTCCTCGGATTTGATGATCGACATCGGTTCGGGATAGTGGGACGGATTGTCCACGAACAGAACCGTTCCATCCTTCAGCGTAAAACGGTAGCGGACGCTCGGGACGGAGAGGATGATCGAGAGGTCGTACTCCCGCTCCAGACGCTCCTGGACGATGTCGAGATGGAGCAACCCCAGAAAACCGCAGCGGAACCCTTGGCCGAGGGCGGCGGAAGAGTCCTTTTCATAGATGAACGAGGCGTCGTTGAGCTTGAATTTGTCTAAAGAGTCGGCCAGGTCCGTGTAATCGTCCGCGGCGATCGGGTAGATCGAGGCGAAGACGACCGGCTTGACCTCCTTGAAACCCGGCAGCGGCTTGGGGCAGGGCCGGTTCTCCAGCGTGATCGTGTCGCCAGTGCGGACGTCCGATACGGTCTTCACGCCGGCGATGATGTAGCCGACGTCCCCCGCGGAGAGGCTCTCCCGCTTCTGACGCTGGAGCAGGAAGTGGCCGACCTCCTCCACCCGGTATGTCGCGTTGTTATATACCAGACGGATGATGTCGCCGGCCTTCACCGTCCCGTCGAAGATCCGGCAGTGGATCACCGTGCCACGGAAAGAATCGTACTTGGCGTCGAAGATGAGCGCGGCGAGCGGCGCCGCCGGATCCCCGTTGGGCGGCGGGATCCGCGCCACGATCGCCTCCAGGATCTCCTCGATCCCGATCCCCGCCTTGGCCGAACATTTCAGGTGGGTGTCCGGATCCAGGCCCAGCTCCGAGTCGATCTGTTCGATCACCCGCTCGACGTCCGCCGAGGGAAGATCGATCTTGTTGATGACGGGGATGATCGCGAGATCGTGCTCCATCGCGAGATAGAGGTTGGCAAGCGTCTGCGCCTGGACGCCCTGCGCGGCGTCGATCAAAAGCAAAACCCCTTCGCAGGAGGCGAGCGACCGCGACACCTCGTAGGTGAAATCGACGTGGCCCGGCGTGTCGATCAGGTTCAGGGTGTAGCTCCGGCCGTCCTTTGCGCGGTAGGGAAGCGAGACGACCTGGCTCTTGATCGTGATCCCGCGCTCCCGCTCGATATCCATGTTGTCGAGGATCTGATCCTGGAAGTTCCGGTCTTCGACGACGCCGGTGTACTGGATGAACCGGTCGGCGAGCGTCGACTTGCCGTGGTCGATATGGGCGATAATGCTGAAATTTCGGATATTGTCCATTTATTGAAATTCGTCTCTATGTTGATTTCTCGGTTTGAGGGGTCCGAATATGACAGGCGCCTGATTCGAATCTCTTCGATATGGGATGCGTAATACTCGGCGACAAAATGTCTTCTGAATTCGCCCTCTTCAAAATAAGGAAAAACTGCCGGAGTCTATCCCAACTTCGCGAGCAGGGCCTGGGAGACCTTCTTCACACCGGGGGCGCCGTCCACCTCGAGAATTTTGGCGCGCGCCCTGAAGTAGTTCACGGCGGCCAGCGTCCCCGTTTTCGTGTCGTAGTAGATCCCGTGGCGTTTATCGATTGCCGCCTCGTCCTGGTCGTCGGCCCGGGCGGTGAGCTTGTCGCAGCCGCAGACGCGGCAGACCGGTTTCCCATCCTTTTCAGCGGGTTTGATCGCGTCGATGAAGATGTTGTTCGGGTGGTTGTTGTCCGTGGCGCAGAGCCGGCGGCCCATGATTCGTTTCTTGGCGATCTCCCGGTCGAGGATGATTTCGATGACGTAGTCGAGCTTTATCCCGGCCTCCTGAAGCGCCTTCCCGAGGGCCTCCGCCTGGGCGAGATTCCGGGGGAAGCCGTCTAAGAGCCAACCGCTTTTGCAGTCCGCCTCCTGGAGACGGTTCAGGATCATTGGGACGGTGATCGCATCGGGAACCAGCTCACCGTTATCGATGAACCCCTTTGCCTTCTTCCCGAGTTCCGTTCCATTCTTGATGTTTTGTCGGAAGATCACGCCCGTCTCGATGTGGGGGACGCCGTATTTCTTTTGAACCACCGTGCCTTGTGTTCCCTTGCCGCTGCCGTTCGGTCCGAAAATCAGAATGTTCATGTTTGTGAACTCCTTTCAAGGGATGGGTCAAGCGGTCGCCGCCGCCTGTTCGCAACGGGAAAATGCTATCGATTTTCTCATGGCCCACGGCCATGACCGGTCAGTGTCCTCAGGAAGGGCCGCAACTGGTGGCGGCGCAGCTTCCGCACTCGGCGCCGCCGGCGGAGGTGTTGCCGATCTTTCCGGAAAAGGCGGACAAAAGCCGCTCCGCCTTCTTCGACCCGCACTTCGGACAGGCGACGGTTGCCTTATCCTCCCGGCTCCGAAAGAGGACTTCAAAGGGTTCTCCACATTTTCGGCACTTGAATTCAAAAATCGGCATCGGTTTATCTCCTCCGGCGAACCACATCATCCTCCCGTTCGTTACGATCGCGGAAGACGACAGGCCCTTGAAATTTATTTGTTGTCGGGAGATTAGAAGAAACCCCCGAAAATGTCAAGGCAGATCGCATGCGCGCATAACACGAAGCGGTATAGACCGGGCCATCGTCTTTAGACCGAATGGCCGGCGGAGATCTCCGCACATTTCGCTTGACAGCGGGAAGAGGTCGTGACAGTGGGAACGCAGTATCCCGGTCGCCCCGTTGAATCCAGGATCATATTGCCAAAGAAAAGGGCTATAAAATCATCGATGGACGGATAACGACGTAAACGGCGCCCCTGTCACTGCATCACCGCCGCAACCCGCTTTGCCGAGGGATCTGCGGTGGAATCATCGTTTAAGGAGTTTGCCATGGCCATCGCAAAGAAGATCAATGGATTTATGACACAGTCTTCCTTCATCCGGAAGATGTTCGAGGAAGGGGTTCGTCTCAAGCAGAAGTATGGCGCCGAAAATGTCTTCGATTTCAGTCTCGGAAATCCGAATGTCGATCCCCCGGAGGCCGTCAAGGCAAGGCTGCGCGAGATTGTTTCCGCCGAGATCCCCGGGAAGCACATGTACATGCCGAACGCCGGATATCCGGAGACCCGGGCGGCCGTTGCCGCGGAGTTGAGCGCCTCCCGCGGGGTGGTACTCTCGGCCGATCAGATCGTGATGACCTGCGGCGCCGGCGGGGCGTTGAACGTCATCCTGAAGACGATGCTCGACCCGGGCGAGGAGGTGATCATCCCGGCCCCCTTCTTCGTCGAGTACCGTTTCTATGTGGACAATGCCGGCGGAGAATCGCGGATCATCCCGCCGCGGGAGGATTTCTCCCTCGATCTCGAGGCGATTGGTGAGGCGATCACCGAAAAAACCAAGGCCGTCCTGATCAATTCCCCGAACAACCCGACGGGGAAGGTCTATGACGAGGCGTCGATCCGGGGACTTGCGGCGCTTCTTACCGAACGGGGAAAAGCGCTCAACCGGGAGATCTGCCTCATCTCCGACGAACCCTACAGCGAGATCGTCTATGACGGGGTGACCGTGCCGAGCGTGATGAAGATCTATCCCCACAGTTTCATTGCCTCCTCCTACTCCAAGAGTCTTTCCCTCCCCGGCGAACGGATCGGCTATATCGCTGTGAACCCTGCCATGAGCGGTCTCGCGGAGGTGCTGGGCGGCATCACCCTCTGCAATCGGATCCTCGGTTTTGTGAACGCCCCCGCGCTGATGCAGCGGGCGATCGCCGGTCTTCGGGGGGTGCGGGTGGATGTGGAGACCTACCGGAGAAAACGGGATCTCCTCTGCGACGGTCTCGCCTCCGTCGGCTGCCCGGTGACCAAACCGGAAGGGGCCTTTTATCTGTTTCCCAAAACGCCCATCGCCGACGATGTCCGTTTTGCCGATGCGCTCCGGAAGCGGCGGATCCTCACCGTGCCCGGGAGCGGCTTCTACGGTCCCGGCCATATCCGGATCGCCTATTGTGTGGACGACGCCACGATCCTGGGCGCGATGGAAGGATTCGGCGAAGTCTGGAAGGAATTCAAATAGGGAAGGGCGTCAATAGACGATATCGAAGTCGGTGAAGTCGCCTGCGGCGCTTTCCTCTGCAACCTCGAGATGATCCACCCTGGCGGGCGTCGTCCCGGTCCGGCACCAGGCGAGCATCGCCTCGGCCTTTTTCTGTTTCCCCTCGAAGACCGTCTCGACGCGATCGTCCGGGAGGTTCCGGACCCAGCCGGTGAGCCCGAGCGCGCGCGCCTGCTTCCGGGTGTTCGCCCGGAAACAGACCCCCTGGACGCGGCCGGAGATATAGAGATGATAGCGTTTCTTCATTCCGCCTTGATTCCCGTTAGAGCGAGAAATGCCGCCTCATCGAGGATGGCGATGCCCTCCCGCCGCGCCTTTTCGATCTTGGAACCGGCGGCTTCCCCTGCGACAACGTAGTTTGTCGTCTTCGTGACGGAGCTGCCGACCGCCCCCCCCATCGATTCCACAAGCGCCTTGGCCTCGTTTCGGCCCATTCGGGAAAGAGTTCCCGTAAATACAAATGTTTTACCCGCAAGGGGTGCGGCCTGCCGCCGCGCCGTCTCCATGGGGACACGATGCGGCATCATGTCCCCGATGCCCGCACTGCGGAGCTTTTGGATCACCTGAAGGTTGGCCGCTTCCTGGAAGAAGCCGACGATGCTTGCGGCGACCTCGGGACCGATATCCCGGACGGTCTGCAGCTCTTCCGAGGTGGCGGCCATAAGGGCGTCCAGCGTGCCGCAGGCCTGCGCGAGTCGCTTTGCCGTCTGTTCCCCGATGTGACGAATGCCGAGGGCAAAGATCAGGCGGTCAAGCGGCGGGCTTTTCGCCCGGCCGATCGCCTCAAGCAGATTCGACGCCGATTTTTCGGCCATCCGTTCCAGGCCGAGGAGTTGATCACGGGTTAGGAAGAAGAGGTCAGCCGGGTCATGGATCAGACCGTTCGTAACGAGTTGTGCGACCATTTTGTCCCCCAGCCCCTCGATGTCCAGCGCCCCTCGGGATGCGAAGTGGACAATATGCTCGCGGATCTGGGCCGGGCAGGCGATGCCGATGCACCGGTGGGCAACCTCGCCCTCCAACCGGACAACTCGGGCGCCGCATTCCGGGCAGGTCTCTGGCATGACGAAGGGCTTTTCAGAGCCGCTTCTTGCGGTTAGGACGACCTCGACGACTTCGGGAATCACGTCGCCCGCCCGCTGAATCATTACCGTATCCCCGATGCGGATATCCTTCTTGCGGATCTCGTCCTCGTTGTGGAGGGTCGCCCGGCTGACCATGACGCCGCCGACGCGGACCGCTCTCATGACGGCGACCGGGGTCAGGACGCCGGTCCTTCCGACCTGGATGACGATATCCTCAATCACCGTCCTTTCCTGGATCGCCGCGAATTTACAAGCCACGGCCCAGCGGGGACTGCGGGAGACGGCGCCGAGACGCCCCTGCAGGCGGAGGTCATTCACCTTGATCACGATCCCGTCGATCTCGTAGGGGAGTTCCTCGCGCATTTGGCCGATGTGGTGGTAATCGTGGATGCATTCTTCGATGTCCGCCGCGGGACGGATCAGCGGATTCACCTGAAACCCCCAGGCGGCGAGCGTCCGGAGGACCTCTTCATGCGTTCGGAAGGCAACCCCTTCCGCCGTCCCGATCGCATAGCAGAACATGGTGAGCGGTCGTCGCGCCGTGATCCGCGAGTCGAGCTGGCGGAGCGATCCCGCCGCCGCGTTGCGGGGATTGGCAAAGGGGGGCTCACCCTGTTCCGTCCGGCGGCGGTTCAGGTTGCGGAAGGCCGCCCGCTCCATGCAGACCTCCCCCCGAATTTCGATCCTCTCCGGCGCCGCCACCGTTTCGCCCCCCGGCGGGGGGGGCGGATCCTCCGTTCGCGGGAGGGAAAGGGGAATCGCCGGGATCGTCCGGAGGTTCAACGTGACGTCTTCACCAACAGCGCCGTCCCCGCGCGTCGAGCCCACCGTCAGTCGGCCGGCCTCGTAGAGAAGGTTCACGGCGAGGCCGTCCAACTTCGGCTCCACGACATAGTGGATCGGGTCATCGCTTCCCAGAAAACGGCGGCAGCGGCGGTCGAATTCGCGGATCTCCTCGTCGGAGAACGCGTTGGCAAGGCTGAGCATCGGGGTCCGGTGGGTGACGGGGCTGAATTTTTCCAGCGGGGGGGCGCCGACGCGCTGTGTCGGGGAGTCCGGTGTGATGAGATCGGGGAATTCCAGTTCCAGAGCGTTCAGCTCCCGGAGGAGGAGGTCATAATCGGCGTCGGCGATCTCCGGGTCATCCAACTGGTAGTAACGGCGGTTATGGTGGAGAATGGTTGCCCGGAGGGATTCGATTCGGGTCTGCGCCGCTTCACGATTCATCGAGTGTCACCCTGTAAGAAACTCAGCTTTATAGAAATCGGCCGCCCATGGGCGAGGCGATTTCTTTTGAACCATTCCGGAGTATCACGATTTCACCAGCCGCAACGCCGGTTTTCCCTTCGGGGGCTTTTCCGGTCCGGTCTCATGCTGCCGCAGGAGCTGCTCGTTGAAGATGTGGTTCTTGGCGCGGACCGCGTTGATGATGAAAAAGATGATGACCGCCTTTTCCCACTCCTTCGAGGGTTCGAAATGCTCCATCCGCTTCTTGTATTTTTCCCAGAGGGAGGAGAGGGAGGCCTCGTCGAGGCCGAGGATCTGTTGCGCCAGTCTGTCGAGTGAAGATTCGAGCATGATGTTCAACCCCTGCTTGCATTTTTCGGTCTCATCCTAACTTCAGTCCTGCGGAAAGTCAAACAAAACGGGAGCAGCTTCACACCACGCCGAAATAATCCTTGTCTTTTTGCGTCATGTCGTTATAATCAGCCGGCTTGTGCGGGAGGTCTCTGCCGGGTGATGATCGGAGCGATCTCCGCTGTTCAGGACCGACCGTTGAAACGCTCTTCCGTCTTGCTCTGAGGTTATGGAATGGACACGATCTTTGCGCCTTGGCGCTCGGCCTATATCCGGGGGGGGAAGCCCGCGGGCTGCGTTCTCTGCAAGGACGCCGCGCGGGGGGATGACTTGGTCCTCTGCGAGGGGAAAAGCGGCTACGTCATGGTAAACCGCTATCCTTACACCGGCGGTCACCTCATGATCGTTCCGTTCCGTCATCTGAGCCGTCTAAGCGATCTTCTTCCCGCGGAGAGAGAGGAACTCTTTGCTTTTATGGATCTCTCCGTCCGGGTTCTAACCGAAGCCATGAAGCCGGAGGGGTTCAACCTCGGCATGAATCTGGGTAAGGCGGCGGGCGCCGGCATCGACGATCATCTCCACATCCATGTTGTCCCAAGGTGGGGAGGCGATACGAATTTCATGAGCGTTATCGGTGAGGTCCGCGTCATTCCGGAGGATGTCTCCGGAACGGCCCGGGAGCTCAGGCCCTTTTTCACGAAATTTCAGCGGGAGGTCTGCGGATGAAAGTGATCTATACCATCATCGCGGCGATTTTCGTCATGTTCATCATCACCTTTTCACTGGAGAATACGGACCCTGTCAACATGCACTATCTTGGCCTTGATTTCTTCAAGGCATCCCTCCCGACGTACATGTTGATTTTCCTCTCTTTTCTCGCCGGGGTCATTTTCACGGGGTTTATGGGGATCGTGGAGCGGTTCCGCCTGACCAGAACGATCAACCGCCTGAACAAGACCATCCGGGATCTTCGCCGCGAGATGAAGGCGAACGAGAACGAGAACGTGAACGTGAATCTCCCGGGCATCGAGGCCGGCGAGAAGACCACGCCGCCGTCCAGTGAAGAAATCCTCTGATATATATGTGGACAGGTTGTAGGGGGTGTGTTAAAAGCGCTTTTTTTTGGTCTGGGGAGCCTCATGAATTTCGGCGGCATCGCACCTGCGTTCACCGTGTATGAGAAGGCGGCATTCGTCGTCATTCCCGTTCCATATGACTTGACCTCGACATACCAGTCCGGGTCGCGGCGCGGACCGGGGGCGATCCTTGAGGCCTCCGGCAACATGGAGCTCTACGACGAGGAGCTTCGGAAGGAGACCTATCGGTCCGGCATCCACACCCTGCCGCCCCTCGAGGCGGATGCCCGCGGACCGGCAGAGATGGTGGACTCCGTCCGCCGGACCATTTCCCGGGTCGTGGCCGACGGGAAGATCCCTGTCATGCTCGGCGGGGAACACAGCATCTCCTTCGGCGCTGTCCAGGCGATGAAAGAAATTTATCCGGAGATTACCGTCCTTCAGTTGGACGCCCATGCCGATCTCCGGGATGCCTATCAGGGGACGCCTTACAGCCACGCCTCCGTGGCCCGACGCATCACCGGCATCTGCCCCCTCATCCAGGCGGGCATACGGAGTTTGAGTGTTGAGGAGGCGGAATTCATGGAGAAGGGTAGCGTCCGGAGCCATGCGGCGGATTTCATCCTCGACGGGGGGGCATGGTGGGAGACGATCTGCGGCGACCTTCACGGGGATCTCTACCTCACGGTCGATCTCGACGTTCTCGATCCGGCCGTAATGCCCTCGACGGGAACGCCGGAACCGGGAGGCCTTGCCTGGCGGGATCTACTGCGTCTCGTTCGGGAGGCGGCCAAGCGCTGCCGGATCCGGGGTTTCGATGTCGTGGAGCTTGCCCCCATCCCGGGGGTGGTCGCCCCCGATTTTTTGGCGGCCAAACTGGTCTATCGGATCATGGGCTATCTCACTGAAAAAGCCATGATATATTGAGAAAAAACCGCCGGACGGGCCGGCGAAAAATATGAGACCGGTTTAGCCCGGTATCGGTTGAAGGAGAAAAAACTATTGACTGTTTATGTTCCCAGGCAGATTTTTTTTACAAAAGGGGTGGGGATCCACAAGGAGGAGCTTCATTCCTTCGAACTGGCTCTCCGTGACGCCGGCATCGAAAAGTGCAATCTTGTGCAGGTGTCCAGCATCCTGCCGCCCGGCTGTCAGGTGATCTCTCGGGCCCGGGGCCTGAAGGAGCTCAGGGCGGGCGCCATCACCTATTGCGTTCTGAGCCGTTGCTGCAGCAATGAACCGAGGCGGCTGCTGGTGGCATCCGTCGGCTGCGCCATCCCCGCCGACAAACGCACCTATGGTTACATCAGCGAGCATCACGCCTTCGGCCAGACCCAGCGCCAGGCGGGGGACTATGCGGAAGACCTTGCCGCGGCCATGCTCGCATCCACGCTCGGCATCGATTTTGATATCGATGAGAGCTGGGACGAAAAAAAAGAGATCTTCAAGATCAGCGGAAAGATCGTGAGCACCCGGAACATCACCCAATCCAGCATCGTTCAATCGCACGGATTCACCACGGTCATCGCCGTCGCCGTCTTCGTCTTTTGATCGCCGCTGATCCGCGATAAGCATCGGAAGCCCCCGGGGGTCGTACCGCGGGTGGCTTCGCCCGGCAGAAAACCTTTGCAGGGGAGAAGAAAGGATGGTTCCGAACGCGCTGCAGGCGGTATCGGCATACGTCATTCCTCCGCTTCTGGGGTTTATCGTCATGCTTGGCCTCGCCCTGGTTTCGCTCCTGCGGGGAGGAAGAAAGCGGACGAACATCCTGTTTGCCGGCATCTGCCTCCTCGGCGCCCTCATCAATGCCGACGTGGCCCTTGTTTCCATTGTGCCCGATGAGAGGCTGGCCCTTCGCGTTGACCGGACGGTCCATCTCTTCTTCGTCTTCAGCATTCCCATCTACATCCGGTTCGTCCATGAATTTTTGGGCATCCGCGGACGACGATGGCTGGAGGTTTCCGCCTGGCTGCTCAGCATCGCTTTTCTGACCATCGTGCCCACGGATCTCTACTTCAGCGGATTCAATCACTATTCCTTCGGTCGGATTGTCCACGCGGGCGTGCTGTTTCACCTCTTTTCAGCGACGGTCGCCTTTACGGTCATCTACTGTCTCGCGGTTCTCTATCGCGCGATGAAGGAGTCCGCGGAAAATCATCAGAGAAACCGGATCAAGTACATCTTCGGGGGGCTGGGGTTTTCCGCCCTTCTGCTCGCCTTCACGATCCTTCCGGTCAGCGGCGTTCCTGTTTACCCGCTGGGGAATTTCAGCTTCATCCCGGCCATTTTTCTCGCATTCGGCGTCCTCAAATATGATCTTCTGGACATCGGCGTCCTCATCCGCCGGGGGACGGTCTATTTCCTCCTCACCGGCATTCTCACCGCGCTCTATATCCTGGTCATCTTTCTCTTCAACACCTTCTTTCTCAGCACCGGCAGCGGCGATTCGTTTGTGCTTTCCCTGGTCCTCGCGCTCATCATCGTCCTCCTGTTTACCCCCCTTCGGGAGCGGGTGCAGAGCCTCATCGACCGCCTTTTTTTCCGGGGGCGCTATGATTACCGGGAGCTGCTCCGGGAGATCAGCGGGCGGCTGGCCTCGCTTCTGAGTTTTCCGCAGATCCGGGAGCTGCTCATCGGCGCAATTACGGAGGCCCTCCAGGTGGAGCGGGTGACCCTCATCATTGCCGAAGGCGCTGTTTTCCGTCTCTACGAAGGAAAAGAGATGGACGGGGCAGCAGAGCCGCCATCCGCTGAGACTGCTTTGCTGATCGATCTCCTGAAAAAGGAGCAGCGGCCCTTGAGCCGGGCGGCGGTGGAGAGCCGCCCGGTTGGCGAGGCGGATCGGGAGGCGATAACCCGGCTCTTTGATCATCTGGGCGCGGCGCTGGTCATTCCGCTCCCCGCGCGCGAGGGGTTGGCCGGACTGATTGCCATCGGGCAGAAGAAATCCGGAGAGCTTTTTGTTGATGAGGATCTGGAGCTCCTGACGACGATGGCGAATCAGGCCGCGACGGCCATCGAGAATGCGCGGAGTTACGAGGCCATGGAGGCGCTGAACCGCGATCTCGAAAGGAAGGTTGAAAAACGGACGGCGGCCCTGCGGGAGGTGCTGGCGGAGAGGGAGAGGACTCAGCAGCAGTTAATCCGCTCGGAGAGTCTGGCGGCAATCGGCCAGCTTGTGGCCGGGACCGCCCATGAGTTGAACAACCCCATCGCCGGGGCGATGAGCCTCGTCGAGACCAGCGTCGAAACGATCGCGGGATGGGAAATGCAGGCGGATAAAAGGGACGAGATCCTCGACGACCTCCGTTTTTCAATCGGCGAACTCCGGCGATCGGCGGCAATCATCCGGAGCCTCCTCGATCTGTCGCGCCAGACGCAGACCTATGTGGAGGCGGTGGACATGAACCGCGCCGTCGATGATGCACTGCGGGTGCTTCATAACCAGTACAAGAACCTGCCGGTGGAGATCGTGAAGGCCTATGAAGACGCACTCCCGGCCGTCGAGGGGAACTTTGCCAACCTGGGGCAGGTCCTGATCAACATCATCCGCAATGCCCTCCAGGCGCTTCCGGAGGGAAAAGGGCGGATCACCCTGACGACGCGCCAGCCGTCGGCCGACATGGTCGCTGTCGAGTGCCGCGATACGGGAATCGGGATCCCCGCCGCTTCCCTGAAGGACATCTTCAAACCCTTTTATACAACAAAAGCGGTCGGCCAGGGCACGGGCCTCGGCCTCTATCTATCCCATGAAATCATTCGACGACACGGCGGCCAGATCCGTGTTGTGAGCGCAGAGGGGAAAGGGACGGTCGTGACCGTCGAACTCCCCTGCAGAAGGAGGGAGGCATGAACGGTCTGATGGTGGTTGACGACGAAGAGGGGGTGCGCCGCTCCCTGAAGAAGGTTTTGCAGAGGGACGGTTACCGGATCGTCCTTGCCGAAAACGGGGAGGAGGCGCTCTCCATCATCCGCAGCGACGGCCGGGATATCGAGACGGTCATCTCCGATTACCGGATGCCGGGGATAGACGGTCTGGAGACCCTGATCGAGATTGGCCGGTTGAACGCGGAGATCACCCGGATCATACTGACCGGATATGCGACGATGGCCAGCGCCATCGAGGCGGTCAACGAGGGGATCGACGGTTTCCTGACGAAGCCGTTTGAGAATGATGAGCTGCGGGCGAAGGTCCGGGAGTACAACATCAAGAAAAGGCTCAAGCAGTTCGTTTCGGAACAGGTTCTCGCCGAGCTTCAGAGGAGCGGCACGGCCCTGCTGCCGAGGCGACTGACCGTGAGCGTCCTGTTCACCGACATCCGGGGGTTCACGAGCCTGTCCGAAAGGCTCAACCCCTCCGAGCTCTCTGATCTCCTCAATTGCCACTACTTCTCGCCGCTCGACAACATCATTTTCCGCCACAACGGGACGCTGGACAAGCATATCGGGGACAGCATCATGGGGATCTTCGGGGCGCCCGTCGGTGGTGTGGATGATGCCAGCCGGGCGGTGCAGGCCGCGCTGGCCATCCGTGAGGAGATCGCCGGAATCAATGAAAAGATCTCGGACGCAGAGCGGAGAATCGCCGTCGGGATCGGAATCGCGACCGGTGATGTGATGGCCGGGATTTTTGGTTCACCGCGGAAAAAGGAATACACTGTCCTCGGCGCGACCGTTAACCTTGCCTCGCGATTAGAGAATCTCGCACGGGCCCATCAGATCCTCATCTGCGGCGAGACGGCGCGCATCGTGGAAAATCTCGTGAATCTGGAAAAAGTGCCCTCTCCCGTCATCCGCGGTCTTGCCAAACCTCCGGACGTTTACAGCGTCCTCGGTAAGAAATGAGAAAGACCTTGACAATTCGCCCAGCATGGTTTAATAGAGTTTTTCCACAGGGGAAACGTGAACGGTGACGCGGGGTGGAGCAGTCCGGTAGCTCGTTGGGCTCATAACCCAAAGGTCAGAGGTTCGAATCCTCTCCCCGCTACCAAACAAATCAGGGGCTTAGAGAGTTTTTCTAAGCCCCTCTTTTTTTGTCTGCTACCCGATAGCTAACTTTTTTAGGTGGACATGAAAAAGGCCGCCGTTTTAAGTAGGATCAGATCGAAGTACGGTGGTGATCAGCGAGCGTCGGGAGCTGGCTGCAGGACGCCGTATGTGACCATGGGTTCGACCCATTCCATATCAGTTCTGCCTTGGAGCCGCTTTACTAACTCGACGAACTCGGAAGGCGTCCTCGCCACGACCAGATAGACGTTCGGGGCGGTCAGTTTGGCGAGCCCCGGGTAGGACGCTGTGTCGAGCCTGTCCGTCGCCTGAAGTCCGTCTTTCATCTTGAAGGCGATTTCGCCCGTGATGTAACCCTGTACCTGCATTGCGTGGTTGAAGACCATGCCAAGCTGTTGCGGACTGATTGGTTCAGACTCGCTCGCCGGGAATACCGAATGAATAACCTGTTTTCCCGAAGTTGACAGTTGTTGAACGGCCCGCATAGTGGGAAGTACTTCCAACCTGGAGCCGCGATCATCGATCACCATGCTTGGGTCGGCCACCTTCTGTATCACCCGTGGCGTTGGCTGTAACTGCGCAAAACCTTCCGTGCTTGCAAGAGCAAGCATGATAAATATAGCTATGCGATACATAAAACGCCTCCTGGTAAATCAATGGCCAACGAACCCAAGTTGCTGAGGATTCGTGGTCGAAAGCTTCGTCTGCTTTTCGCTGGCGGCGCAGAAATCGAAGAAGGTCAGGGTCCAGTCGCCGTTCACGGGCTCGCCGTAAAACGCGTTCGACAAGATTCGCGAATTGACGACGCTGTCATTCGCGAAGCCGTTCGCTGCATGCATCAGGATGGACTTTGTTCCAGATGGCGATGTCAGTTCAACTTGGTTGCAATAAAGATTTGGGGTCGACTCAATGTTGAGAAACACGACTACGGATTCGACTGTCTTGAAGGACTCCGAGACTGTGATGACGGCGGAATTCCCCGCCGGGGACAGCGGCGCTATGGTTGCCGGAGGCGCAGCCCAGAATCGATAAGGTGTTGAATTCTGCTGCACCGCAGGCAAGTATGCCGTGTACGACTTGGCCATCGCGACGGCTGCCGATGCATCGACAGCCCCGAATCCGTACCGGTTGCTGAACGACCAGCCCGCGCCGTTGGTCACCCAGCCTTGCTCAAGAACAACTGTTGCGTCGGGGACAATAGCGGTCGAGGACACGCCGGAGAAAGCGGCGTCGACCTTCTTGGCGGTCCTGGCAAGGATGTACTTCAGATCCCGAACACTTAACTTGGGGTTGGACTCGAGCATCATAGCGACGACGCCGGCTACATTCGGAGCTGCGGAGCTCGTTCCATTCATCGTTGCCGTGTACTGGCAGTTCGGAGCAAAGGCGTTAGCGCCCTGGGCGTCGAGCGGGTTGACGGGAGATGGGTAATTGCTGTTGGCACAGCCCGTGCGGCTTGTGGTGACGATGGCTGGAGCGAAATTGGTGCCTGCCGTGTGGTAGGTTGAGTTGAGTCCGTACTCGCCACCCGGCGCGGAAATCCATAGCGAGGAGCCCGTACTTGAATAGCTTGAATGTTTGCCGTCGGCGTCGATGGCCCCGACGATGATCGGTACGTACCCACCTCGCCGTTCATCAGTCGCAGGATCGCCGCAACTGACACCGTACTGATTTGCAGCATGACACAGCCCAGTCCCCGGGGACGATTGCCAATCGGCGAAGTCGTTTCCAGCGGCATTCACGATGGCTGCGCCGAGCCCGCCGCGGAGGGTAAGGGAGGTGGTGGCAATCGCCTGGTAAGCTCCACTGAAAGTCGGCAAGGCATTGGCGGAGGGTAGGTGGAAGCTCGCGTTGAACACGTCATTGTCTGCAGAGATTTTCTCACTGCCAAATGACTTCGCCATATTGGCAACACTGAACGAAGCTAACAGGTTGTAGCCGCGAAGACGGGCGTTATAGGCGACGCCTCGTCCGCCTTTTCCGTTAAATGCGACGGCCCCGATGATTCCGGCAACCGCAGTTCCGTGGTCGAAGCCAGGATCGCCCGCCGCTCGCGACGGGTCATTCAGCCCGGTGAGAAAGTTAAAGGAATTGCCAATATCGACGTTGGCCGCGAGGTCCTCATGCGCAGCTTCCAACCCGGAATCCACGACGCCGACCTTAATGCCTTTGCCGGAGTAGCCGGCAGTCCACGCTCCGGTCACATTCATATCATTGCCGGCAAGCGGTAGCGTCGATGAGAAAGCATTCTGGCCAACGTTTTGAATGTGCCATTGGTTTTGAAGCAGTGGATCTGCCGCCAACTGCACGTTAACCTGCGCTGTGGACTGAGCCTGTCCATTCGACACCGTAACTGTGAATGAGTCGCTGGTCGCTTGAGTATGACCAGCGATCGCGTATGTGAAGACTCCTGCGCTGGAAGTGATGGAGACCATTCCAAACTGCGGCGTCGTTTTGATCGAGTAAGTAAGTGGGAGGCTCTGCGGATCGATGGCGTTCACAGAGCCGGTCACGGCCGAGGCGGCAACGCCCAACACATTCAAAGATACCGAAGAGGATTGAACAATTGGCGGCTGTGGGGGCGGTGGGCTAGAACTCCCACCACCACTTCCTCCTCCACCACAACTCGCAAGAACAACCACGAAAAGACTTACGACGACAAGCCGGTAACGTAGAAGCCGAAATCCCATGAACCCTCTCACGTTCGATAATTGAATTGAGTCGAGTAGAACGGTTTCTCCGAATATTGCAGGCTATACACCGTTCTTATAAAGAGTGAATATCAAATACCGCAGCATGTCAATATACATTTATATTGGAGGTAATATTTAGTTAATATGATATCATCCTATTACTTTTTTTCCCACCCCCACCCTGGCCCTCCCCCTGAAGGGGGGAAATACTGGGTTTCTCCCCCTTCAAGGGGGAGGCAGGAGGGGGATGCGATTATGTGACGGAGTAGAAGTAGGTTCTGCTCCGGAAAATGGGAAGCCGGCGGAGGTTGCGAAAATGACGAGATGGACCGGGAAGAAGCTTGGATTGGCCCTCGGGGGCGGGGGCGTTCGCGGCTTCTGCCACATCGGCGTGCTCAAGGTCCTGGAACAGGAAGAGATCACGATCGATCTGATTGCCGGCACGAGCGCAGGCGCTTTGATCGGCGCCGCCTATGCGGCTGGCGCCTCGCCGCAGGAGATCTACCGCAGGGTCGACGCCTACATCCTGAGCCCCGAATTTCAGTCCTCTACCCTCCGGGAGATCGGGCTCACGATGAACCCCGAGGAGAAGACCTTCTGGGAAAAGACCCGAAATGCCATCCGGCAAAAATACTTTCTGCTGAGCGCCTTTGTCAAACCGTCCATTCTTCCCCTGAAGGATTTCGAGGCCCTCATCGATTACTTCATCCCCGATATCGACATCTGGGAGACGAAGATCCCGTTTTACGCCGTGGCGACGGATCTGATCACCGGAAAACAGATCGTCATCTCGGAAGGTTCCCTGCGGCAGGCCGTGCTGGCCAGTTGCGCCGTCCCCGGAGCGGTCGATCCGGTCCGCCTGGGGGATTGGCTGCTGGCGGACGGCGGGATCACGAGTCTCGTTCCCGTTCTGGCCGCCCGCGAAGCGGGTGCGGATGCGGTCATCGCCGTGGTCGTGGATCGGGAGAAGAATGTATCGGGGAAATTTGAAACGGCGCAGGAGATCTTCTACAGGGCCGGAGACATTACATCCGACAAACTGGAAGAGGCGGAACTGCTCCAAGCCGATGTCGTGATCCGGCCCCGGATCGGAGACCTTCACTGGAGCGATTTTTCCCGCGCAAAAGGTCTGATCCAGGAGGGAGAGACC
>Ga0100377_1001611_pt1 | contig 19341 bp, 15 predicted proteins | sample CryGeymeta201501_FD_83664 | JGI IMG/M metagenome (GOLD analysis project Ga0100377, IMG submission 83664) | Groundwater microbial communities from Crystal Geyser aquifers in Utah, USA - Crystal Geyser metaG 2015-01 | ecosystem: Environmental > Aquatic > Deep subsurface > Groundwater | place: USA...
ACACGCTCGATGGCTCTCCGACCCGGTGCGAGCCAGCTCCGCCGACTTCGATGCCGACGTCGGACTTTTCGATCAAGTTACCTTCCACCAGAGTATCGGCGGTTCCGCCGCCGACCTCAATCCTGGCGTTGTTCCGCAGCTGGTTCCCGCGCATGATGGTGCATCGATTCAGCGGGGCTTTGGTTGGCTCGTACCAGACCCCTCCCGCGGCGATGTGCGAGTCCAACGGAGGGAACTGATTCAGCGGTGCATTGAACCCCTGATTGCCTTCCACAATTTCGTTGTTCAGGAACTGCACATACCAACTTGGCTGAAAGCCGTAGTAGTTGAGCCCCAGATTGTGGAATCCGCCCGCGCGACTGGAACGGTTGCCTGCCACGATGTGGTGCAGCGATATCCCATAGAACTGAATGGCGCAGGTCGCGTCGGAGATGTCGTTGTCAATCAGCAGGTACTTCTCTTGCACCATGGTGATGCTGACGTAGGACGTCTGATCGGGCGGAACGTCCCATCCCCGATCCAACTCAACGTTGCGGCCGTCGGTGCTGACAATTCTGCGATACTGTCCGCGCCCCTTACCATCGACGATGAAAACGCCAGCGCCTGCCCAGTTGCGCCCACCCCACTTTGCGTCATCCGCAAGCGTCAACATCTTCCCATCGGAGGAAGCAATCTTCCCATGGTACGCGCCGCCTCCCGCGTCGGAAGTCATGGCTTCCCGATCCCAGCCGTGCATGAGGCTCAGTTTGTTACGAGCATAGTAGATGTTCTGCGAGTATGAGGAACCGTCGAGACAATTCAGGCCGCCACCGGTGGCCATCAGGTCCGCCCCGATGATTTCGTTGTCCTCGAAGATCAGCCCATCTGACCCGGAGATGCAGTACCATCCCCAGCGACCATTGTAGAACTTGTTCCGGGCCACCAGACCGCCGCGAGTGCGGCTGAGGAAGAGCGCGCGTCCGCTGCCATAGAAGTCGCAGTCGGTGATGATCACGTTCTGTCCACCCAGTCGAACCGTGTCTCCTGGGCCTTCCCGGAAGCGCTTGTCAACATCGTCCTGCGTCTTGGACGGTCGGTAAACCACGCCGCGCACCAGCAGGCGTTGCAGCGTGACGTCCCCGGCGCCGACCGTCGCTCCCAGATCGCCGGAGATGATGTGCTTGTACCGCGTGGCATAGATGCTCAAGTTCTCCACCTTGAAAGAGTTGCTGCCTTGAATCAGCACGGGCAGCGGCTTCTCCGCATCCACCCAGAAGAGGGTCGCCAGTTGCCTGTCTTCGCCTCTCAGCGCAGTGAACCTTGGAAGCGTCAGCGTTTCAGACAACATGTAGCGGCCGCGTGGGACCCGAACAATGCCACCCCCCCTCTGCTCAGCCTGCGACAGAGCTTGCTTGAACGCGAGAGTGGAGTCTTCCTGTCCCGTCGGGTCGGGACCGAACTCCACAAGATCGACCAGTGCCTCCGGCCACGGTGTTGACTCTCTGACAATCAACTTGCGGGGCGGCGACCATCCGGCTTCTCCCCCAAAGCCATTGTGTGCGCGCACGAGGTACTCGCCTGCAGGAAGATTCCGTGGCAGTTCCGCTTGCAGCGAGTAACCATCGCCCTTCGACTTGAGTGTCACCTCAACGGGCCCTCGGAGAGCAACCGCGGTGGATTGTCGTGTATCGAGGGACAGGCATTTCCCGAATGCGCGAAGCCAGCCGCCCGGTGACGCGTCCACGCCCAGGTCGCCCTGTATCCACCAGACATCGGGGCGGTTGACGTATACCGGACCTGACGCACCGCCGGATGCCTTCACCCGGAAGGCGTACACGCCCAACTTGAGAGATGCCGGAAGCGCGAACTTGAGCGAAACCTCGGAAGCCTGAAGTGGCTTCACCTCTGAAACCTGCTGGAGAGAAGGCTCACCGCGAGACCGATCATTGACACGCGCTACGGACACGGACGTGGCACTCTGCAGGTTGTCTCCCTGCGCCACCACGGTCTCGTTGGGGCGAACCGGATCGCTGGCCCAGAAAACTGTTGGGGCAGCACAGACTCGCGCAGCGTTAGCCACAAAAAGGAACGTGCACAGAAAAAGTCCTATGGTCATTTGAGTATCCTCCTGCTCGATAAAGCGTCAGTCAAGGCGCCGAGGGCACGGCAGGCAGCCGTCTCGACGTGGGCCAGTGGAATATAAGACCGACAGTGGAGTGTGTCAAGACGAACAAGCGGAGTCTGGGCAAGTTGAGTCTGTTGCGGCGTACGAGTATACTGTCCGTTGTCTACATCAGGGGAAGGTGAATAGCTTCTCCGGACGCAGCGCTCAGGGCGACGGCTTCCGTGAACTCCACGTACTTCACCCCATCGGCGAAGGTGGTTAGCTTCACTTCCCCTGCGTCGCGAATGGCGTTGATAAACTCCTCCTCTACGCGCCATTCCCCCGCTTTTCCGGGGGGGATCTCGATCTCTCGCAGTTGCTTGTCCCGCCGACACCCTCCGAACAACTTCCCGCTCTCCATGTCCAGCTTCAGGGTGCCCTCTCCGCCAAACAGCCAGACCTCGTTCGCATTCGTCGCGAGGCCGGTCACCGCGCTGAACTGCAGGTTGGCCTGCGCCCCGCAGACCATCTCTGCAAGGATGTCCACGTGTTCTGGAACGCGGACGCCGACAGGCTCGCCGGTGCGGGGATCCTGCCGCCGCTTCACACACGTATGGGTCATCGCCATTACCGTCTTCGCCTCGCCCACCCAGCGCAGGATCGCTTCGTACCAGATGCCCATTGTAAGGGCGTTGTAGCCACTCGGGTCGAAGCTCTGCCGCCACGTGAGAGGAGAGTCTCGGTCCATAAAAGGCGATGCGATGGATCGCAGATTGATCGCGTACAACTCGCCAAGATACCCGTCGGAAATCATCTCACACATCGTCCGGTCGTAGCGAAGAGTCAACGGAGAGGGCACAACTTGGGCAACTAACTCGGGATACAGGCGAGATTCGGCGTACATCGCATGGGCTTCCTCCGCGTTCATGGCCATGCGGGCCTCGCACAGAACATGCTTGCCGCATTCCAGAGCCGCGCATGTGAGCAGTTGGTGCATGTAAGGCCATGTGCCGATTGCGATGGCGTCAATGCTCTCATCCAGGACAATCTCGTTCCAGTGATCCACCACCCTGGGGATGCCGAATTCATCCGCAACTCTCTGACCAGACTCTCGCGAGCGGTTGCAGACGGCCACAATCTTCACGCCGGGAATCTTCTGAAGCCCCGGTATATGCCGTGCACGAGTGTTTCCTCCCGCGCCGATGATGCCGACTCGAATTGTATCGCTCATCCAACCATTCCTCACTTTCTGCTCGTTACCCTGTGTACCGCAAGATCTGTTCCATCGAAAACGCATTCCGCAGCGCACGCCCGATTTTTCCACGCCAGCGTTTGGCAGTCTCAGTATCCCAAACCACGGAGAAACTCGCGGTTGTCTCGGACGACCTGTTCGATGTCGCGACGCGGGTGATCTTCCTCGACCGCAATCCATCCGGTATAGCCGGATTCCGCCAGGCCATCCAACACGGCCTTCACGTCGAACCCGACGTTTCCCTCGGCCAAATCACAGAACCGACTGGTTTGCCAGAAGTCGGGATTGCAGTGGTTCCATCCTCCCACGGGGTCCTCCGTCCAGAAGTTCTTCAGGTGTACATGGGCGATCTTGTTCGGCCATCGTTGTAGCACGTCCATGGGATTGGAGTGGGCCGCCAACAGGTGTCCGGTATCGAACAGCAGCCAAATTTCGGGAACGCGATCGAGTATCCGGGCGCAGTCTTCGGTCGTCTCGAGAATCGTGTTCACGTGGATGTGGTGAAACGGTTTCACACCGTAGCGAGTGAACTGGTCAATAAGCTCCCTCAACGGATCGACGGTGGCGTCCAACTCAGCATCAGTCAGTTGCTTCCCGCCCGGCTTGCGACATGCGGGGACCTCCGCCGCGTCGTTCCCGAGGGTGGCGTTGAATCTGGCCTTGAGCAGAGCGTCGGGAGCGCTGAGGTTCACGAGATGCAGGCCGTACTCAGCGGCCAACGCCGCAAGCTCCACCAACTCATCGGGTGTTTCAGCACTGAAACCTTCCACACCATCGTAGCCCGCTTCCTTCGCAATCCGCAGGACTCTTTCGCGGTCCTCAACCACTTCGCGGGGCCATCCGCACAGATGAGCAGCAATACGGAACTTCATTGACTTCGTCTCCTTCCAACCTATTGGGATCGGTGCAGACGTACAACCTCTGTCATGTCGAATGCAAGCTTGTCGCCATCGATCTCGCGCTGTGGGAACGCCAGCAGACGGGTTTTGCCGTCGCCAATCTGAAAGGCCGGTTTCTCACGTACATGGACGCGGCTTCCCTGGGGGAGCCGCTCGATGGCGACCACGTTGAAAGGCCAGAACGTGCCATCGGCGAACCGTAACATGAACGGCCCAACTTGCTTTTGTTCAACGTTTTGATCGATGTCGAAATACCCTTGCGCCCCGGTGTGGAGGGAGTCGTTGCCGTGACGGAGAACCTGTCCCGACCAGCCGCAGCGGCCGGTGAGCGTCTTGCCGCCGAAGGACAGCTTCGTGCCAGCGACTAACCATGCGTTGAGTACGTTCTTCGCGGCATCGGTGCGCACCATTCCGTAGTCTCCGCCAAACTGGAGCGGACCGTTGGAGGTACTGAATGACGCCGTTGTCGGTTCGTCCAGAGCCATAGCGAACCAGTCGATCGGACTCGCAGAGTCCGCATCCGTCGCGCCGCGATCCACTTTGAGCAGCAGCACGCCGTTGGACTGTTGCGCGTCGATGCGCTTGATCTTTGGTTTGCCGTTCACCGGCTCGTGTGTGGCAATGAAGATACTTTGGAGATGCTCGCCGCGCCGCTGCAAGCAGAAGAGGGGCGCGGTCGACTTTTCGAGGTTGCCGTTTATCTCTTTGGCCCGACGCACATCCGGCGCGTCGCCGACGAACAGTGTTGCCGGTTCCACCCCGGTGACGAGTGTGCGTGTCCCGCTCTCCGGCTGTGCACGCAGTCGGAAGTCCAGCGTCAGGTTCCCTGAGACGTTTCCCGACCGCAGATTGCGGATGAATCCAAAGCCAAACCCCGACGGGTTGGGATGTTGGAACGACTGTGGCAGGCTGAACTCGATGCCGTTATTCAGCAGCGTCCCCTCAAAAGGTTTCAGGTCGACGCCGGTAGCGGACGCGTCGGTATCAGCATCCCGGCACCCGTGCAGCAGGTAGTCGTGACGACTGCCTCCATCTACTTGGAAGATGTCGATGAGATACGCGTCACGGCTGTCGGTCCCCACCAGCGCGAGCGTCCTTCGGTAGCGCGTAGCAATTCCCGGATAGGCCGTGGGCGCGGCGGCGACGCTGGCCAGTTGGAGTCCTTCCGGATCGACGACGAACGTTCGCAGGCGATGTCCGGTGTGCATTCGGTCCAACCCGCTGTTTCCTCCGTCCACGACGACCGCGTTGTGCGCCATCGTTGATGTGGCCCAGTGCAATCGGTAATTGGTCCACGTGTAGCCGATGTCGCTGAGGAGTTCCCGCCCGTTCGCCCAGAGACCGATGGACAGCGCATCATAGTGCTTATGATGCGCACCCATCGTGTAGTCGAGGTAGGCGTGGATCTGGTGCTCGCCCTCGCCTCCGCCCAGCACGGCCAAACCGGTTGCCGGAAGTAGAACCGGCTCCATGCGGTCTCGCGGTTTGTCTCCCGACTGCCGCCAGTATTGTGTCTTGCCATCAACCGACCAGGTGTCGTTTACCGGCAGCAGGCGGCTGTCGGGGAAGCGCACCGCGCCGATCAGTTGTTCGGCGATGTTGTATCCCGAAGTAAGACGGCGCAAGCTCAGGTCGTCAAACCGCCGCCCGTCTACCGGATTCGCGTAGCCGGGAGGATCGCTATAACCATCTGCGGCTTCCATGACCACCTGAAGCCCGCCTTGCGTTTGCTCGGCGTAGGAGTCTGCAGTCTCCATCCAATGGCCGTCATAGAGGAATCTCGTCTCCAGGAGTCTTTCATAGCGACGGACGGCTTCATGCACCCACTGCGGGTGGCTCCACACCCTCCCCGCGTAGATCGCGCTCCGCCACATCCCCATCGACATATTTGTCGCGTCATCCTTGAAGCCGAGGACGAACTCCACCATCGGCTCGAAGAAGTCCTTCTCAATGCGCTGTCGTGTGTTGCCATCGGCGAAGGTCTTCCATCCGGGCCAGTCTTGTAGTCCGTCGTAAGCGCGCAGGAGGTCGAGGGAGATGTCCATGTACGCCCACCACGTCCAGCGCGCGGTACGATAATCTCCCGGCACTCCAGGAACCCGGCTCTGAGCGTACGGGGCGAAGAGCTTTTGCCGAAAGGGATAATCGAACCGATAGACGTATCCCGGATAGACCTCGGCAAAGCGATTGAGGATCAGAGCAACGCGTCGAGCGTAGCGGTCCTCCTTCGTCAGGAAGTATAGGTCGCCCAGATCACGCGCCTTGTCCTCCAGGTACTCCCGCGCCCAGTAGTCGGCATGGGCGCGCAACCAGAAGCGGTAGCCATCCTTGCGCTCGAAGTAGTAGAACCGGTGCTTCTTCCCGCCGGGCGCGTCCACCTCGATGAACCTTGTCGTCCGGGTACTTCGGATGGTTGGGGTAAACCTCTCCGCAGCCGCGGCACTTGAGCTGCTTCGGTTTCTTGGGGTCCCACGTTGAGTTGAAGCACCCCGCCTCTTCCGCGCCGTAATCGCAGTGGGGGCAACTGGTGAAGTAGACACCGCCGCTTTCCACCGGGACCATGTCGAGGACCTGTTCGTCGGTCAGGGATAGGAGGTAGGCCACCGAAGATTCAAGTGCTTGTCGATTGGCGGGGCTGTCTGTCACAGGAAACACCTTGGCCTCAACAGGATTCAAGTCCGACAACAGCGTCGAACTGACGAAAAGAATAATGAATGGTTTGACGAAACGCAGAATCATCGGCCTACTTTTGCGGGTTGGTCAGTCCCGCGAATACCTCCCGCGAGGAACGTTCCTCCGACCACGATCTGATGTTCCCGTGACTTCCCGGAGGCAACCTCGGTGACGCGGATTTTCCAATGCTTGTCGGCACAGGAGACGGAGAGGAGCGTTTCGCCGGCGATGGCGAGGTTTGACCAAGACGCCAACAACATTCCGCAATAGGTAGCCTTCGTTCGTGTTCCTTTCATTGTGGGCCTCCTGTTTCGATTAGATCCCATCGAGTGCGGCAAAGCTTACGGGAGCCACCACACCTGATTGTACAGATCATCCCACGTGTGTTGATTGAACAACCTCAACATACGGTCACGTACCTGCCACCGGAGGAATCGGTTGCTGATATGGAACTGCGGGATGAGCAGTATGCCTGCGTGATCCCTGCCTTGAGCTTGCCACTGGTCATGAAGGGAGCAAAAGTTGCTGTGAGGATCATGGTAGTTGCAGGTGACCACGACGCGTCGCTCTTGCGCTGCATTTTCCAGTATGGCCGTATCGTCTTGCTGGACTGCCAGCGGCAAGGCCCGCGCTTCGGACACATCGTATCCACAATCCCGTATGGCTTCCGCCAATTCAGCGGGCATCATCACGTCGAACAACAGCCGGGCGAACAGAGAGCCGTTGAGTTTCCGGAGCGTCGCGTCGCTCACGCTGCAACCAACTCTCTGTGGGCTGAATGCGTCTCATAGACATCGCGGCTGCGTTGGATGACGTTGTCGATTTCTTCTCGGTGGTTCAGATAGTATTGAATGGCCGCTTCGATCTCTTCCCGAGTGAGGATGCTGAGGTCCTTCTGGATGTCTGTGAGTCCCCAGCCTTCGCGGAAGTAGTTGGCGATGTGTTCCACGGCGATTCGGGTGTTGAGCACGTAGGGGTGACTTGGCGGGTCTCCGGGCAAGCGGACGATAAAGGAGTTCTCCGTGAACAAGTATCCGGACAGATGTACTGTCAGTCGCCGCTGGACATGGTTGGTCGCTCGCCGCAACGCCAGAGGCGAAAGGATGACTTTCCCTTGCTTCACCTCTGCCAAGCCACGACGTTGGAGGTCCGCCCAAGCCTTTTCTACCTCCTCAACCGTAGCGTCAGTAGCCGACGCCCACGTATTGAAGTCCAAGTGAAATCTCCTTTTCTCTGCCATCACATCTCACCTCACGATTGATTCCAACACGGGTGGCATCGCTTCGTTAGCATTGAACCAAGGGTTGAATATCAGAGAACGGTCGCTCCTCGTCGCCCGTGTCCCCCCCTCAAGTCCGCGCCACGCAGGGGTGGCTTCTGAAAGAACTCTACCAGCGACTGTTCAGGTTCTTGTGAGCCTCTCCACACGTAGCATAGCACGGAGACTATTCAATCCACAACCGTTGCCAAGTCGCTTGTTGCCAAGTCGCTGGCTCAGGGGTGCGACAGCATGGGAGCTATGACCCCACCGCCAACTTCCTTTCCCCGCTCATCCCCGACGCCAACTCCTTCACCTTGATTGTCCACGTGCCCGTCGCCTCATTGCTCGCGAGGTCGAGGCGCAGCGCCAGTTTCCCATCCTTCGCTCCGTAGAACCCGCTGCCTTCCGCCGGGCGACCTTGTGGGTCCAGGATCTTAACCTGTACGGGAACCACCGCTGCAACCGGCGCGCCTTTGCCGTCCACGACGGCCACTGTCACGTTCACCGGGCTGCCACGTTTGGCCTTCGTCGGCGCGCCGAGCTTGAGGGCGGCGATCGCTTGACTTGTCAGCATGAACAGACGACCGTCGCCAGGACCAAACGCGGCGTCGAATTGCAGGCTGCTCCCCGTGCGTTTGACCGGCACGGCTTTGTGAGCGACGAGGTCGTAGACATAACCGCCCCTCCGGTTGACGGAAAGAGTCGCTGAGTTGGGCAAGCCCTTCTCCATCACTTTGCCGTGGTGCCCGACGTAATCGCCAAAGGTGCGTTTGTCGTTAAGGGCGAAGAGGTAGTCGGTGTCGCGGTACCGGCGGAAGCGCAGGACGACATCGGCATTCAAGGCGTCACCATAGCGTGTGTAGAACGGATCCAACTGCTGGCGCAAGTCGACGGCCTTTGCCTGAAGGACTGTTTTGTCTTCCTCCGCTTTGCCGGTGCGCTTGTAGCTGGGGATGACAATGTCGGGGATAATGGCGGGGCAGAGGTTCTCATCTGCCACAACGATGCCCCCGCGCTTCTGGAACTCCTTGATCTTGCGGACAACGCTCTCGGTAAGCACATCGCAATTGGGCATTACGAGCACACGATAGTTGTCCAATCCATCGCGCACTACCGTCTCATCGAAGAGAATCTTCGGCTGCAGATGCGCCCATTGCAGGATGAGGTGCATGCTCGCCTCCCACGATTCGCTCCAGCCGTAAGAACCCCGACCGGCAAACATCTGGGACGAGAAGCTCTCCAGCATCGCCACGTCGGTCTTCCTGTCCGGGACTTGCAGCAAGGTCGGGCCGAGGGGCCGCACCACGTCGCGCGTCAGCTCAGCCAGGACTTCCTGGGTCTGCGGATGGGTGAAGACGTAGCCGGTTTTGCTCCCCGTCTCCACCAGCGACTGCCAGCCGTGGTACATTATCCCGCGTATAGGCCGGGAGATCTTCGACCAGAAGGCCTCACGGATATGATCGGGCGCAATCGTGATGAACGGCGCTTCGGGTTTCTCCTTCTCCCACTGCGCACGCTTCGATTCATCCTTCGGCATGTCCGGGATGGGTGCGGTGCCGGAGCGATACCAGATCACCTGCGTCATCTTCATCACCTGCTGGCCCGGCTTACCTTCCGCCATCGCGAACAGTTCATCCGCCGACTGACCGATCTTGATGGGGTCGGGGTAGGAGTAAGTCCACTGTGAGATGACATCCACGTCGCCGCCGCTGCCCCAGATATCGGGCACTCGCACCGCCGGGTCGAAGAACGTCCAGAGGTCCTTTCTCCCCGTGGACTTCAGACCGCGGTGGATTTCCGAGTGCAGCGGGTTCCATCCGTCGCCGTTCTTCCAGAACCAGCGGTAGAAGGTCAGGAGGCGGTCGTCGTCCCGGATCACGCGGTTTGCCGGGAAGGTTTTGATGCGCTTGTAGCTCAGTCCGTTCTTCCCCATCACTTCCTCCGGGATATCATAGCCGGCATACTGACGGAAGGCTTGCCGGTCTTCCTCGTGGAAACAGAGGTCGGAAGCGTCCCGAACTTCAGAATGGATGAGCGACGCGTTCAGAGCGGGGTAGTGGCCAAAGGTCTGCGCGACGGACGCGCCGATGTTGTAGCAGAACTGGCGGACCTCCGGGAAGTTCCCGCACACGTTGGAGTGTTCCCGCACCTTGCCGCCGCGATCCACGCGGTTGTACTTCGCCTTGCGGTCTGCATCACCGGTAACCCAGGTTCCCGGATGGACGTAGACCGCGGCATGAAGACCCTCCTTGAGTAGCTCGTCGATCATTTTCCCCTGTTGCTCGATCTGGGCGGGAGGCATCGCCTCCGTCGGCTTTCCCACGTCCCAGACTTTCCCTTCATGAACCAGGCTAATTAACTGGTGCGTGAACCCGATCTTCTTCAGACGCTCGATGTCGCCCCCGCCCCACATCACCACCGGCATCTGGTTGGGCAGCCGACGCGGGACGATCGTGATCGGGATCTCCTTTTCCACATTGAGTTTCTTCCCGTTAGCGGAGGCAGACGCGATCACTTTCAGTGTGTAACTGTCCGGGCGGACGGAGGTATCCACGGAAACCGGAATGGAGTGCTCCTGACTGGGAGTGAGGTCAGGTAGACGAATTCCCTTCTTGCCGCTGCCAAAGAGGACCTGGGCGCTACCGCCGGTCAATGTCGCCGGGGTGTCATTCGTGAGAACCACCGACACGGCTGCGTTCTTTTCCATGCGGACGAAGACCGTGCGTCCTTTCCCCACGCCGATGGTCAGCCCCCCCGTGAAGTACGGAACGATGCCTTTACAGATACGCACCTGCGCAAGGTAACCGGGAAAGCCGCCGTGCGTGCTGCCGAAGCGGTCTCCGATGGTGAGGTCATGTCTGCCCGGAGTCACCGGTCCGCGCCCTTCGAGCAACACCTTTCCCAGCAACTTGCCGTTGACGAAGAAGCGACATACTCCCGCGCCATCATAAGTGAACGCAACGTGCTGCCACTTCCCCGGCAGGACCTCAATCTCAGGGCCGGTGAGGAATGCGGAGTCTTTCCCAAAACCTAAAGAGGCCGTCAGCCTGCGCTTGTTCGTACCGCTGCGACTCATGTAGAGGCAGTAGTCCCAGTTAGCTTCGGGAGTGTCTCTCACGTAGTTGACGTACTTCTTATCCAGCAACCAGACGTTGGCATACTGATCCATTTCCGGCTTCGCCATGAACCACGCCTCAAGTGTAAACCCGCCATCGGGCGACAGGTCGGGTTTGCTCCTGGCGATGGCGCCCTGCGCCTTGTCGTTCTTCGTATCCGCTGGAAACGACTCCAGTGCGCCGCCAAACGGTCCTTCCGTCACAAACCGCGCCTCGCCGCGCAGCTTGAGGTCGTGCCCATGCCCGGAGTTGTCTTTTGACTCCTGCCCCGGCAGGAACTGCCACAGGGAGATCACGCTTGCTCCAGTCGCTTCCGCGCCGGTGTAGAGCTGCTGCCAGGGCTGCTTGTTGTCGGCAGACCACGATAGCCTGGTAGCGACTAGGAGTAAGCAAACCGTGATGACCTGTGCAACGATCTTTGAATTCCTCATGGCTTCTCCTTCACTTTTCTTTCTCACGAAGACATACACTTACAGAGGGTAGCGGTTGCCGAGTCAACGTGTGCCGGGCGACGACGTTCAGCCGTCTGGTGTACCAGCCGCCGCCGGGCGGGTTGTCTATTCGGCTGAGGCTCTCCCTCAACCCGGACTCGAAACCGCAGCGATTCCTCGCTCTGTGATGGACTCCACCCGCACTCTCCCTTCCACACCGTAAAAGGGACCTCGCAGCGGCCAGGGCTGGACACCAACGGCTGGTGACTATGCGACGGCTTCGACGGGTTGTGTCCCCCCGGAGAACGCTGAAGATCCCCTCAGCGGCGTTAGTCAGCGACATCGCTTGCAGTCCGGGAACATATTCCTCTCCACAACGGGGACAGACCATCGCTGGCACCCCCGTCACAGTGACCGAGGAGTGCTCGTCGGTCATCTCCACCGACGTGAGAGTCCACTCGGTCTGTACTCCACACCGAGTGCATTTGCGTGTGTCCTGTGAAATCATCGTTTCACCTGTGACGCCAGTAACCAGGTCTACGACGGCAATGGGCTACGGCGACTACCTGGATGACGTCGTCGAGTTGGCGGTACACGATCTGATAAGGGAAATGGTGCAAAAGGCACCTGCGCGTGCCATGCAGGTAAGACGGCCACAAATCGGGGAACTCTCGGATCCTCCCGAGCGCGCCGTCCAATTCAATGACGAACCTCGCGGCAGCGCGAGGGCTGCGCTCCGCGTACCATTCCCGCGTCGCCTTCGCCTCCGCCACAGCTTCAGGATGCAGCTCAAGCTCTGCCAAGCCCATCGTCCAAACCCAGAATCATGTCTCGCGCTTGGGACCAAGGAATCGGCTCTACCAAACCCGCGTCCAGCTCGCGTATTCGGCGCGCTATCTCAGCGTCCCAGGCGGCTGCGACTTCCTCGTCTACTTCCTCGTCCAGGCTCTCGATGAGGCGAGTCGCGAGATCGGCCCTCTCTTGTGGCGGCAGTTTCAGAACGCTCTCAATGGCCTCGACTACGGCAGGTGTCATGGGTGTGCCTCCAATCGACTATGTCAGTAGAATGCTGGGAGTGAGTTGTTGCATCTCGGATACCAACAGCATAGGAGGGATGCCGAGACGTGTCAATGCACCGGGAGCCCGCGCTCTACGAAACTGCCCGGCGACGACGTTCGTCCTGATTCCTCAGGACTACCAGCCGCCGCCGGGCTTTCTGGTATTCGGCCCGGGGGCTGCCCCCCAAACCCGGACGCAGGAAATGGACTCCCTGAGTATGCTTCCGTGTCCGTGGACTCTCGGAATTCTGACTCAGAAGCTCGATGGAGTGCTCAGGCAACGAAACCCGTAGTTGTTGTTGCAGTTCTGCGGATTGTTGTTGTTGCGATACGAGACGGCGATGTTGTCGGGATTGTTGTTGTTGAACGAGCCGCCCCGCAGTTCTTCCCTGCTCCCGATGTGGCGCCGCGCTGGAAGACTGTCTCTGCCAGCACAGCGGTCCGCAATCCGTGGGTATCCGCATGCGAAGCGTGAGCGATCCAGGACTGCACCGACGCATGCACGTTTTCAAGGTCAACTTCATAGCACGCATACTGGCGCTGCAACTCACCCAGACGGCGTTGGAACCGCACCCCATTGCAGCGCCGCAACCGACGATGATCGGGAAACACCTGGTATCCGAGAAAGTCCGTCCCGACTCGTGTTGGCTGTACGTAGAGCTTCCGCTTATGCAGGATCAGACGAAATCGCTGCAGAAAACTGGTCATCTCTTCCGCAGCCCACCACAACCAGCCCTTGTCATCGCTGAAGAGCGCCAGATCATCGGTATAGCGGACATAGCCAGGAGAGCGCAGCACTTCTTTCACGAAATGGTCGAGGGGATCGAGATACAGGTTGGCGAAAAGTTGACTGGTCAGGTTCCCGATGGGGATCCCTCTCCGGCGTTCATACGGTGTGAAGAGGTGGTCCCCCGGAAAATAGTGGAGCGCTGGATCCTGAGGATTACTGTGCCGGACAACGCTCTCCGCGAACCATAGCAGCTTCCTGTCCTTGATCTTCCGCCGGATGAGTGACAGCAACACGTCATGGTCGATGCTCGGGAAGTACTTGCTGATGTCTGCTCGCAGCACGTAACGATATCGCCGCGCATACTGGGTAAACCGATCCACGGCTCTGTGTGTCCCTTTCCCCACACGGCAGGAATAGGAATCACTGATGAATCCTCGGTTCAGGACAGGCTCCACCACGTTGCAGAAGGCATGGTGAGCCACGCGGTCGCGGTAAGGCGCAGCGCTGATGAGACGCGGCTTGGGATCGGTGATGCGAAACTCAAAGAACCGCCCAAATTGGTATGTCTCTGCCTCCAGCTCCCTCTGCATCCGAAGCAGTTCCCATTCCAGGCGGTGGTTGAAGCGCCCGACTGAAGGACGGTCGCGCTTGCCGCGCTGGGCTTTGCGCGCCGCCACGAACAGATTCTCAAATGAGCAGAAAGCCTCCGCCAGGCCCCCGTACCTCTTCAATTCGCTTTCCCTCTCTGCTCTTTGAGCCATCCGCCCACCTCAACTCCCAGATTGTAGAGCATCTTGATGGCGCATTCGTATTGGCGAATAGAAATGCACTGCAAGTCACAACTCGACCGCAGGAGATATCGTAGAACCTCCAGCTTCGTATTCGCCTCCTGCAACAGGTCTATCTTCGACCGGGTGTAGCTTGCCTCGACGAGACGTTCCAGAACAAGCAAGGTGTACCGTTGCACCTCGCTGCCAAGCGTGTATTTGTAGTTCCTCGCATACTTTGCCGTGTGGGGCAACATCCACAACATGAAGTCATACGCCTTCTGCACCGCGGAAGGTGCCTCCCTTTGTCGCGTTGCACTCGAATCCATACGCCAAGCCTCTCGAAAAAATCCGCCGGCCGCCTCGCTCCGCTCGGCGAGATGGCGGCTGAAGCCGCCATCCTGTAAAGGGCAAAAGAAAAAAGTATAAAGGGTTAGATTATTGAGTCCTCAGGCAACGAAACCCGTAGCAGCCGTAGCAGAACTGCGGAATGCCGCAGAAGCGATACGAGACGGCGATGACGTCGGGACCGTAGCTGCCGAACGAGCCGCCCCGCAGTTGTCCTTGCTCAGACACCCACTCCCACACATTCCCTGCCATGTCGTGCAACCCGTAACCGTTGGTTGAGAAACTACCCACGGGCGCGGTCCCGGCATAGCCGTCATCATAGCCTTCAATGACACTCCAGTTCCACTTCTTCTTCGCCGTCTGATCGGCGAAGTTCCCCGCGCCCTTCGGAGGAGGCCACTCGTCACCCCACACATACTTCTTTCCCGTCAGCCCGCCGCGTGCGGCCCATTCCCACTGGTCGTGAGTGGGCAACTGACACCCCGCCCATTCCGCGTACGCCTTGGCGGCATGCCATGAGACCCACGCCACGGGACACTTGTCATCGGTAGAGGCATACTCCTTGTCATCGCCGCGCAGGTGTTTGAGGTAGTCAGAGTCTGCAAGCTGCTTCGCCTTCGCTCCACCTGACTGCCATTCCGGATTCGCTTCGATGAACTTGCGGTACTGTGCATTCGTGACCTCGTACTTGTACATCCAGAAGCCCTGGGCGGCCGTCTTGCCTTCTGTCGGTATCCACACCATCCACGCGCCATCCTTGGGGTTTATTCGGCTAATGAGTCCGGAGACGCCTCGATGCACGAAACTCAGAGAGGCCAGTCGCTCGCCGCCGGTAAGCGTCAGGTTGCCTTCCAGCAAGATCAGGTGGTAATCGCCCAGCAGTTCTCCCTGCACGGTGTTTCCGTCCTTGAGAACGGTCAGGAGGCGATTACCTTCCGCGACCAACTGGACGACCTTCTCGGTCGGGATTGAGGTCTCGCCCACTCCGACGAGGCGCATGCGTAGTTCCTTCTCCTGCAAGTCGCCCACCACGATGCTCTCGTCCTTCAACGTAAGCTGCGCGCCAAAACCTGGAGGAACCACGACTCCATCCTTCGTCACCCCCACACTCACCACCGGCGGCTCGATGGCGCGCTGGTATCTCTCCACCTCCGCCGCAGCAATCTGTCGCTCGCCCAACGACCAGAGCACCGGCAAGGTGGCGTCCTGTAGCTTCCCTTTCAGCACCGAACCTCCAAGCAGTTGCACTTCGTTGGGTGCGAGGGACTGGATGTATTCCTTCTTGAGGGTCAACGTCCCGAGGCTTGTCTGAAACGTCACCTGCTCAAACTTCGGCGTACACTTCAACTCCGCGGCTTCGCCTTTGAACTTGAGGACGCCCTCCCATTCTGTCGTAGCTGGGACGGGGGACGTGGGGCCAGGGACGGCGGCAAGGTTGGGCTCATCTTTCACACAACGGAACCCAAGTTCATTGAGGGACAAGTTCGGCAACAAGGCTGCCCGCTGGCCACAACGCAATCCTTTCTCACTGGAAGCAAACGAGCCACCGCGAATCACCTTCGACAGCCCCTTGTAGTCGCGACTTGAGTCGCCTACCGAACGACTAAAGTCGTTACTACACCATTCCCAGACGTTGCCCGACATGTCGAGCGCACCCCAGGGAGAGAAGCCATCTTTGAAGGTGCCCGACGGCGACGCGCCTTTGAAGCCATCGGCCTGACCATCTCCGTTTGCCTTCGCGGCGTCGAAGTCGTTGCCCCAGGGATAGACGCGCCGGTCCGTCCCGCGCGCGGCTTTTTCCCACTCCGCTTCGCTGGGGACTCTCTTCCCCGCCCATTTGGCGTACGCGGCTGCATCCGCCCAGGTTACGTTCGTGACCGGCTCATCGGGGGAGGGCGAAGCTGCCGCTGCGCTTACTGCTGAGCCGGGTGCGGCAGGAGCCTTACCCTCCCGTGGATGCCCTGTAGCTTTCACGAACTTCTGGAACTCGGCGTTGGTCACCTCGGTCTTGTCGATCCAAAAGGCGTTGAGAGACACCTTCGATCCGTCCTCCGTTTCAAACTCACCGGCAGGAACAAGCACCATCCCCGGTGGCGATGCGACGCCTTTCTTCTTCAACTCCGCGTATGCGTCGGCTTGCGCTTTCTTCATGTCTTCGGCGCGGGATGGCGGAGGAGGTGTAACGGGCGTGCGTGGCTCGGCGGGAGCCTCGCCCTCCCGCGCGGCGCCTTTGGGTGTGACCGTGATGAGAACAACCGAAGGCGACACGCGCTTGACGAGAGCGGGACCATCCAACTTCTCCTTCGACCCTGCGGTGGCGAACTCCACCCCGTTGTCGTGCAAGGTTGTCTTGGCGTAGTTGATCGGCACCGCAAAGCCGACATTGGACACCACTGAACCGGCCAGTTTGGCGTTCACAACAGCCACGACTTCACCCTGTTCGTTGACCAGCGGCCCACCGGAATTGCCCGGGTTCACCGGAGCGTCGATCTGAAAGACCTTCTGCGCCTCCTTCGTCTCGATGCCTGACACCGTGCCGCGCGTCACCTTCACGTTTGCGCCCAGCAAACTGGATATGGGAAAGCCGAACGCCCGCACTTCCTGCCCCACCTCGACCTGGTTGGAGTTCGCCAGCGGCAAAGGCGTCAGTCCCTTCGCCTTGACCTCCAGCAGAGCAAGGTCGCGCTTCTCGTCACTCGCCAGCACTGTCGCCTCGTAGGTCTTCCCGCCGATGGCAACCTCCACTTTACCTGAATCCTCAACCACGTGATGACACGTGAGCAGATAGCCGTTCGGATCCACGATGAATCCCGTGCCCGTTGATTTATTGCTTTCCTGGCCGACGACCGCCGTCACGAAGCATACAAGTCCAGCAACCGTTAGCGTCAGTATTGCCACCGAAAGCGCTTTGCGCAACTTGTCTGTCATATCACGTCTCCTTGAAGATAATGCTGATGATTCCCTACTTCAGCACCTCAATCTTCACCGGCTTCCAGATGCCGCCTGCGTAGGCGCTGTCATACACTCGCACGGTGATCTGGTTCTTCTCTCCCCACTTCAGTTCCTTCGTCACATCGAGGGTGAATGGTTTGTCCCAACCCTCGGTGCCGAGGTCGTGCTGACCGACGTACCGGCCGTTGATCCAGACCCACGCGATCTCGTCCACCGCGCCGAAGGCGATCTCCACAGCGAGACAATCAGGCTTTGCCGGCAGGTCAAACGAGCCGCGATACCACGCGATGCCGTCGTACTTGTGTCCCTGCTCTTCCCAGGCCGATTCGATGTCGATGGCCGACCAGGCCGAATCGTTGAAGCCCGGTTCGTACCATTTCAACAAATGTCCATCGCTCCGGGGGTCTTCCTTGAGGCGCCAGCCCTCCTTCGGCAGGGGAATGGTCTGGACGACCTTGATGTCACGGTCCCAATCTTTGCGGTCGCGAATGGAGATCGTCTCTTTGAAGAACGGCCACACCGCCTGCGCGGCGACGTCCCGCACCGCGCCCGATTCGTCCTGCCTCGCTTGTTCCAGAAGATCGTTAACTTCCTTTGTTCGCGGCTTGAACTGCACGAGCAGGTTGACGGCAGTGAGTCGCATCAGGGCATCTGGGTCCTTGGCGGCCTTCTTGAGATGCGGCAGCGACTCCGCGGTCAGCGGATCGCACACCGCCCACAGGGCAGAGCGTCGAACGAGAAAGTCGGGGTTGCCCAAAGCCTCTACCAATGCCTCCCGCGCGGGCGAGCCCAACTCGACCAGCAATCGCGCCGCCGTTCGCCGCACCACAAGATTCTCATCCTGCAAAGCGGCAGAAAGGGCCGGAATCGCGGCCGTTCCCTTCGCGGCCTGTTGGATGAGCGCGTTCCTGCGACCCGACGGTGAGCCCGCGGGTGCTCCGAACCCCATCGTCGTCTGCACCACCCACACCGTGATTAACCCGATGAGTCTAACGATCCTTGGATGCACCATGGAAGACACCTCCGCTCAAGAGAAGGCAATACAACAAAGGTTGCCCGTATCACAAACTCGCCCATGAGGTTAGTCAATGTTGGCACGATTGTCAATGGTCGGGACTGCGCGTCAATCTGTCCTCGGATCTAGTGCTCCCGAACGGTCCGTTGCAGTGGACTTGTGGGCTGTAGTAGAATGCCAGTGACATGGTCTGATTGGATGTTCAGGAAAGTATGAGGTGTCCTCCCATGCTTCACCATCTTGTCATCGCGCACCAAATTCTCGGCTTGCCTTTGCTGTTGGTGTTGGCCCTTTGGGCCGGGCAGGGATGCTCCCGCAAGGTTGAGGAAGTAGCCCGCGCAGAGTCACGACCCGCCCCCAGCACTTCACCATCTTCCAACCGGTATTCCGTGAGGGTGTTAGCTGTGCATGAGGGAGACATGATCGAGGTCGCAAAAGACGGAAAGAACGATCGCGTCCGTCTCTACGGAATTGACGCCCCGGAGGAGGGACAGCCTCACGGCGTCGAATCGCGGAAGGCGTGTACCACCATGTGTTCCGGTAAGGAAGTTGTCGTCGAAGTAAAGAGGCGCGAAGGAGACGACCAGGTTGTGGGGATTGTGGCCTTGCCCGGAGACAAGAGTCTTAATCGTGCCCTGGTCTGGTGTGGCGACGCATGGTGGGATCGCAAGAGCGCGCCCGATGATGGAATTCTGGCGGCGTGTGAGGCCGATGCCCGCAAAGCGCAGCGGGGGTTGTGGGCGTCTCCAAACCCGA
>Ga0100377_1001612_pt1 | contig 19340 bp, 12 predicted proteins | sample CryGeymeta201501_FD_83664 | JGI IMG/M metagenome (GOLD analysis project Ga0100377, IMG submission 83664) | Groundwater microbial communities from Crystal Geyser aquifers in Utah, USA - Crystal Geyser metaG 2015-01 | ecosystem: Environmental > Aquatic > Deep subsurface > Groundwater | place: USA...
AGTGGCTAACCTGCCGGACGGGATTGGTTACCCGCCAGGGTCTCCTCAACAAGGTTTCAGTTCTGTTGGGTTACATAGCATCCCCCTTGTCCGAGTTTCGTGGCGCAACCGATGTCCCTGACAAACAAGCAACATAATGGACTTAATACATGGATACCCACCATACAGCGTTTACCCAATCGACGCAAACATGGACGGATTCGCCGACACAGTCTCTGGACCAAGTGTTACATTGTTAGAATTTAGTGAATTATCGAACAACTACACAAAGGTTCTCGATTATTATCTCCATCCAGGCGAAAACATCCCAATATCATCAACCAACGGCGCACTTCAATTCATCTCAAGCATAAACAGCGGCAACCTGACTAATGACTGGATAAATGATGAACCAGTCGTCATAATGCAAAATAGCGATGGTCAAATAATAAGCGGGCCATTTGAAATCATGAATAATGACTTCGATTCTGGCTATCTACTTATCGCTGACTTCGACGGTGATGGCCAGTCCGAGGCCGGCATCAGCGGTGTCCCGCACGTAGCGCTCTACGACCCCGAGTGCGACGCGGACCCTGTACCTCCGATGTGTGACAGCGCCGGGATCCGATGGCACGCGCCGATCGAGACCACGGTGACGGTGGGGACGCCGGTGTCCTTCGACTTCGAGGGAGACGGCGCGGCGGAGCTTGTCTACAACGACTCTTGCTTCCTGCGCATCCTGGATGGCCTGGACGGTCACCTCAAGGCGATCTGGCCGACGTCGCGGGACTACGGACAGGGGAACGCGATCGTGGCGGACGTCGACGGCGACGGCGCGACCGAGATCGTGGTTCCGGCGAGCGACAACGCAGCCCACGAGCGGAGCCCATATCCGCTTCCCCTCGCCCATCCCTGCGTCTCGCCCGACCCGGTCAGCGGGACGGCGCCGGAGATTCGCAGCGGGATCTTCGTGCTGCGCTCGGCGGAGGAGGCGTGGCGTCCGAGCCGTCCGATCTGGAACCAGATGACGTACCATGTGACGAACATCGGCGATGACGGGGCGATCCCGCAGGTCGAGGAGGCGAGCTGGCAGACGCACAACACCTGGCGCCACCAGTTCGACCCCACCGCCGACCCGCGTCGGGCGCCGGACCTGACGGTGTCTGAGGTCGTCGCCAACCGCATCGACCCGTGCACAACGGTGGAGCTGCGGGCGACGGTGCACAACCGGGGCGCGCTGACCATCGGCGCCGGTGTGTTCGTGGCGTTCTTCGAGGGGGCGCCGGAGGCCGGCGGACGCCTGCTCTGCCGGGCGCAGACCACCGGGCGGCTCGCGCCGGGCGGCCGTGAGGAGGTGATGTGCTGGGGCTTCGCGGTGAACGCCGGGGCCGCGACCATCGTCGCCGCCGCGGACCTCGAGGGCCGCTCGACCGAGGTCGGCCGCAGTCGGCAGGCCGAGTGTGAGGAGGGCAACAACCGGGCGAGCGTGGGGGTGGCGGCGTGCGAGTGAGGGCTGGCAAGGGGCTCCGGTGGAGCCCGCTCACACCCGTCGCAGCTCCAGCACCAGGAACCCCCCGAACCGCCCCAGCGCCGAGTCGCGCAGCGCGAACTCGAGCCGGCGCATGACCCCCTTGACAACGGGCACCCGGTGCACCGCGGCGGCGACCGTGGCGACGCGGACGCCGGCGAGCTCGACGAGCTCCAGCTCGGGGGGCAGGACGGCGAGGAGGTCGTTGAGGTTGTACCAGCGGGTGAAGACGGCGGACTCGTCGGTCTGGGCGCTGATGCGACCGGGGGTGGTCGCGCGCTTGACGACGTAGCGCAGGGAGTGGCGGTTGTAGAACTCGAGGAACAGACGGCCGCCGGGGCGGGTCACGCGGGCGAACTCGGCCAGCGCGACCTCGATGTGGCGGACGTGGGAGAGGACCTTGAAGGAGTAGACGGTGTCGAAGGCGGCGTCGGGGCAGGGCAGGTGGGTGGCGTCGCCCTGGACGACGTCGAGGCCGCGCTCGACGGCCTTCTGGAGCATGCCGGCGCTGAGGTCGACGCCGAGGTGGGAGCGGGCGACGCGGGCGGTGCGGTTGAGGATGAGCCCGGTGCCGCAGCCGACCTCGAGGACGTCGCGGTCGTGGCAGTGGGGGAGGACGAGGTCGATCTCGAGGTCGTCGATGAGGGCGTGGTAGCCGTCATGACGCTCCTTCTCGTACCAGTGGGCGAACTCGTCGTAGTAGGTCTCGTTGGACAGCCTCTCGGCCATGGTGCCTCTCTTGCCCGGTCTGGAGCTGCGCCGGGGTCACGGCGCCGGGGTTCTGTGAGCTGTGGCTCGCAGCAGACCCTCCGTCGCGATCTGAGCGCTGCTGCGCGGCGGTCTAGCCGAAGGTGCGCTCAGCGAAGGCCTCTTCGAAGAGCACGACCATCCAGGCCTCGCCCTCCTCGCCCATCTGGCGGATCTGATAGGGCAGGTAGGTCCCGTTGGTGACGTTGAGCCGGGCCAGGGGGCGCGACGGATCACCGGTCGGGTCGAACACGACGAGGTTGCCGCTGGCGCAGTCCAGGCGGACGCCGTCGATGATCGAGAAGTCATCGAGGGCGGCGCTCTCGGCGAGGTAGCCGAGATCGGACTCGGAGCCGGCGAGGAAGAGGTAGACCATGGGCTTGGCGCGGTCGCCGACCCAGCGGCAGTTGGCTGAGGCGAGGCCGAGGCCGATGAAGTCTTCGCCCGCCGTCAGGGGGCCGGCCTCGTGCTCGATGCCAGCGACCTGGTCCTGCCACGCCTCGGTCTCATCGTAGCGATCGCGCTGGATCGCCTGATAGGCGTTGCTCGAGCACCAGCACATCAGCCCGCTGTTCGACCTGAACTTCCCTTCCATGGAGCTCCTCCCGTGAACGATTGAACTTCGCCGCAGCCCGTGGCGGCGGACCTGCATCGCGTGGCGTCCGGCGTCGGGTCGACGCGCCGGGACGGCACATATGCGCAGCGGATAGTCGTATCCCACCCCGCCGACTACTGCAAGGAGTGACTGTGCACGGGCAGCCGCTCCAGCCAACAGTCCGGCGAGGCGTCGCTGCAGGCGCTCTGGATGCTTGGGGCCTTCTCGTCGCGCTCGAAGGCCAGGAAGGCCGTGCGGGCCGAGGCGGTCTCGGGCGAGTCGGGGGCGAGGCGCTGGAAGGCGAGCATCTGGGAGCGGAGCAGGTAGGGGTCGCGCGGCTCGAGGCGGAGACCTTGCTGGGCGGCCTCCAGGGCCCCACGGTGATCCCCGGCGCTGCCGCGGGCAATGGCGAGCTCACGCCAGGTCTGATCGTCCTGGGGGGCAAGCCGGGCGGCCTGCTCGAACGCCGCCGCCGCCTCCTTCCACCTCCAGACCCTCGCGAACGCCTCACCGCGCGCCATCGCCACCGCGGGGTGCTCGCCCGTGATGGCCTGGACCTCGTCGAAGAGGCGGGCCGCCTCGTCCGTGCGGCCCTGCTTGCCCTTCACCTTGCCGAGCTCCAGCCGGACCCGCGCCACCTCCTTCGACTCGCCCTCGTCGCCGAGCGACGTCAGCGCGCCCTCGAAGGCGTCCTGGGCCTCCTGCAGACGCTCCTGGACGTGCCCCTCGAGGCCGATGCCGCGGTACAGCTGGCGCAGCCACCACGCCCGCGCCTCGTGATCGCTGTAGCGCGCCGCGGCGCCGGTGCCGAAGTGCGCGCTCGCCTCGGCGATGTCGATCACGGGCTGGGTCGCGCAGGGGTCGAGGCGCTGACCGGTGCGCTTGCGGCTCTCGGCGAGGAACGCCTTGCCGCGCGGCGTCGTCGAGGCCTTGCAGTTGGTCGCCTGGAAGTCGTGCTGGAGCCTCCGGTGGCGCAGCCGGACCCTGGCCGTCAGCGGCAGCCGCGCCGGGTCGAGGTCGGCGGGCACGGCCCAGGTGTACCGCACGACCGCCGCCGAGCGGGGCGGGATGGAGTTGTCATAGACGGGCGTCCTGAACGACGCCACGCGGTGATCGAGCACCGCCTTGCCCTCCTCGGTCACCACCAGGGCGCGCAGCCGGTGGGCGGACAGGTCCTCGCCCGTCCGCTCGTGCTCGGCGCCAGCGGCGGCCACCGGGGCGCCGCTGGCGTCGGTGAGGTCCACCTCGATCCAGGTGTCCCGCAGATCGAGCGCGCCGCCCGGGAACTTGTGGCCGGTGTTCTCGTTGATGACCACCACGTCGAAGGCCAGCTCGCTGCCGGGCACGACGTTCAGCTCGCCGTCTTTGACCACGGGTCGCCCCAGCCCCTCCCCCACGGCGATCACGTCGAGCCGGGCGGCCTGCTTCAGCAGCATCTCGATCGCCTGGAGCTGCGCGGTGTCGCCCGTCATGGAGGCCATCGCGGCGTGACCGCCCGCGAAGCGGTGCGAGCGCACCTGCTTGTCCCCCACCTGCACCATCGGCATGTGGCAGTCGACGCAGCGCTGCTGGGCCACGGCGTCGAGCCGCGCCGCCTTGCTGCCGTTGAAGCCCGACCGACGCCAGGGCGTGTACTCGTTCAGCCCGGTCACGACCGCCGCGTGGCCCGTGTCGGCGCTGATGAAGCCGATGTGGCAGGAGGCGCACAGGGCGTCGCTGCGGAGCGCGGCCATGCCGACCCGCGCCCGGTGGGCCACGAGGCTCGGTTCATCCCCCTCCTTTGGCAGCGGGATGGGCGAGGTCGTCAGGGTGTAGCTCGCGTTGCCCTCGGTGGTCGCTTCGGTGACGCCGTGGCAGACCGCGCAGGAGATGCCCGCGTGGGCCTTCGGGTCCTCGGGGCGGACCTCGGCCAGGATGGTGTCGTCGAACATGAGCGCGGTGTCGTGGCAGCCGCCGCAGAACCGCCCCTTCTGCCGACCGTTGTCGGCCACGAACCGATCGAACACGTCCTGGTAGAACGGATTGTTGAAGGAGGACCGGTGGTGCATGCTGCCCTTCCATTGGGCGGCGATCTCACCGTGGCACTCGGCGCACGTGGTCGTGTCGAGCAGGCGCTTGACCTCGAAGGTCTCGCCTTCGGCGAGTTGGACCATGGAGGGCGCAAGGGCGTGGCTGGTCACCGGGATCAGGGGCCCAGGGAGCGGGCCAGCGACCTCGGGCGTGGGTGTCGGCACCGCTGGCGTGGGCGTCGGCACCTCCGGCGACGGCGAGGTGCCGACGTCGGTCGCGGCAGTGCGCGGGGCGGTGGGGGTCTGACAGGACACCACGAGCAGCAGGGGCGCGTATACGAAACAGAGCAGGAGTCGATGAGAACGCATCACGTTTCCTCGTTGGAAGGTCCAGTCCGCACCTCAGCCGGAGCCGCGATGCGTGGCGGTCTATACGCAGCAGCGCCGGGATACGGGCCCGGTCGATCGTCGCCGCGAGTGAGCACGTCGTCTGCTCGCTACGGTGCCTGCATCACGCCGCAGGCGCAACACCCGTGGGCAGCCATCTCGTCCCGCGTCACTTGCAGTTGCATGAGTTGCAGCTATCGCAGCAACCCTTGCAATTACCACAATCATTGCCACACTTGTCGCAACAGTCACAACGATTGCAATCATTACAACAATTACATTCTTTGCAGTCGCCGCATCCCTGGCAGTCCTTGCAATTGACACAACCATCACAGGACGGCGCGTCGCAGTCGCTGCCACCCGCTCCATCGCCCTCACCGCTGCCCTCACCGCCGCCCTCACCGCTGCCCTCGCCACCAAGGCCGCCGCTCCCATCACCATCGCCACCGCCGCCCTCGGCCTGGTCCCCCCCGGCCTTGCCTCCGGCCTTGTCCCCCCCGGCCTTGCCACCGCCGGTCTTACCGCCACCGCCCGCCTTGCCCTCACCCGCCTCGCCGCTCTCGTCGACGCCGTCCTTGCCGACAGCCTCCTCGATGGTCTTGACCTTCCGGCGCCGCCTCCGACGGGTCGGCTTGTCATCCTGCGCCCAGCCGACCGACACCTGGGTCAACAGCGCGATCAACATCGCGAAGAACGCCGCGATCGCCCCGCGCCGCGCCACATCGATGGACTCCGCCGACCGCGGCGCCAGCCACGCTCGCGTCTCCCGCATCGCCCGACGCGCCCGACGCCCGAGCTGATCCTCCACGATGTGCGCGATTACCCCCTCGTGCCGCTGCCAGGGGAGCGCCGACAGCGACAGCCCGATCTCCTTCATCGTCGCGTCCAGCAGGTCGATGGTGGCCCGCACCCGCGCCTTCGAGACCAACCGCGCCCCCTCGTGCTCATCCACGCACGGGTTGAAGTCCCCGCGCTCAAGATCCTTCTCCAGGTCCTCCAGCGCATCCACGAGGTAGATGGCCCGCCCCACCGCCCGACCGAGCCGACGCAGCAGCTCCCGCTGCTCCGGCGTCCGCACCTCCTCCACCACCCCGTGCAGGCTGGCGATGCGCTCGAACACCAGCCCCAGCGCGTGCGCGGTCGGCTCGGCCGCCTCGCCCGGCGTCGTGCTCCCCGAGCGCTCACAGCTCGCCTGCTCGAACTCGAAGCCCTCGAGCTCCTCCAGCGACACCCCCAGCTCCCCGAGCAGCGCCCGCGCGTGCTCGACCGGCCGCGACACCAGCGGCCGCGCCATCGCCGCCGTGCGCCCGCCGTCCATCGCCCGGTCGGCCAGGAACTGGTCCACGAGCAGCAGCTGGATCGCCGCCGCGTACCGCATCGCCACGCTGTCGGACACCACTGTCGGGCGGTGCTGGATCGGCATCAGCGGGCAGCGGCACTCCCCCTCCGTCGCCGCGCGCTCCTCCACCAACAGGCCGTCCACGACCAGCGCCATGAACACCGCGTCGTGGCTCAACAACGCCCGGTACGCCAGGCCATACGTGTCGCCGAGCGACTTGCACAGCCCGCAGTAGAACCGCCGGTGCTCCAGCTTCTCCGCCTCGCCCAGCACACACCGATGCGGCTTCAGGGTTCCGAACATGAGCTACACCTCGCCGATCGTCCGCGACGGCACGAACAGCTCGTCCCGACGCGCCACCATCCCATCGATGAACTGCGCCACATCCGGCGCCTCCAGCCCTCGCGACGCCCAGCACGGGTCGGTCAACGGCCGCCTCGAGCTCGGATGGACGGCGTACCGATAGAGCAACATCCCCACGATCCACTGCAGCAGCGGCCCCACCCGACCCAGCGCCCCAAGCTCCGCCGACAGCGACTCCAGCGCCGCACCCTCCGGCATGCACGCCAGGTCGACGCCATGGGCGGCCAGCGCCCCATACAGCCCCGCCGCCTCCTCGGGCGCCCCCAGCGCGGCCTCGAACGCCCCCGGCGCCTCCCGCCACAGCCGCCATCCGGCGGACGTACACACCAGCCCCTCCCACACGTCCTTGCCAAAATCTGCAAGCGCATCAGCATGTTGGATGTGCAGCCCCCACCCCTGGAAGGCCGCCTCCTCCCCCACCGTCAGCCCGCGACCCACCTCCGCAGGCAGCGTGCCCACCAGCGTGATCATCAGCAGCCACAACCCGCTGATCGACGCCGTCACCCGCTCCACCTCCTCCAGCCCCACCTCCGACGGGTGCCGCGTAAACAGCGTCACCGCCTCCACCTGCACCGCCCACCCCCGCGCGATCACCTCCAGCAGATGCTCCAGCCGCGACCGGTCCCCTGTCAGCGTCACCAGCCGCCGCCCCAGCTCCGCCGCCATCACGCACCGCGCCTCCGCCCGCGCCGGCACGCACGACTCCAGCGACGCGAGCGTCGGCCACAGATAGCCCGCCACCCTCCGCCGCAGCGCCCTCGCCTCCATCCCCCGCCCATGAAAGCCCGGGTGATCGATCACCTGATCGTCCAGCTTCGTCAGCAGCGACAGCCCCGCCCCCGCCGCCCGCACCTCCGACGCCCGCGCCCCACCCCCCAGCGCCTCACAGCACCCCGCGCTCAGCTCCCCCAGCCCCGCGCACAGCGTCAAGCTCCGCGCCGACACCCGCCCATCGGCGTTCGCCGGACCCACCAGCCCATCCCACGCCCTCAGCGACGCCGACGCCCCCGAGAGCAACCGCCCGTGCCAGACAGGATCTGCGGTGCGCGATGAGTCCACTGGATGCCACCTCCGAGGTGCCTCGCTTCAATCCCGCGATCGTAGCACAGGCGAACGGTCGCGGAAACAGACGGTGCCACGGACGGGCGGCGATGTCTCGAAGGGGGGGCTGTGGTGGTTCGGGAGAGCTCCCCCGCGGCCGCAATCGCGGAGCAGAGCTCCGCGAGCGGCCTCGACCCCTCGTGAACGAGGGGTGATCGGGCCCTCTTCCTCCCTGGGACATGGGTTCACGTCTCGAGGCACGGTCGTGACATCGAGATGCGTGGCGGGCAGGACGGGTGGATTTCACTCGAAGTCGACACGTAAGCGGTTGAACTCAAGAGAAAATGCAACGCTCCCGGATCGGGATACCCCGACCTTGCGTCGAGACGTGAACCCATGTCCCAGGGAGGAAGAGGGCCCGATCACCCCTCGTTCACGAGGGGTCGACGCTGCCCGCGAGGGCGGAGCCCGAGCGGATGCAGCGGCGGGGGAGCTCTCCCGAACCAGCAAGCCCCACCCCTTCGAGACGTGAACCTCAACCCACGGACCGTGAGAGGGCCCGATCACCCCTCGTTCACGAGGGGTCGACGCTGCCCGCGAGGGCGGAGCCCGAGCGGATGCAGCGGCGGGGGAGCTCTCCCGCACCACCACCAACCGCCCGCCCCCAGCCCTCACCCCCCCAGCCCCTTCCCCCCTCCCAGCAGCGGCACGCTGTCCTCCGGGTGCAGCGGGTCCACGGCCACCTCGATGACCGACCCCACGCCGACCGAGGCCACCAGCGCCGACCGGACGACCAGCGCCGCGAGGTAGGTCCGGCGCTTGAAGGTATAGGTGTACTCCAGCTCGACGCCGCCGCGGGTCGGGCGCAGCGCCGCCACGCGAGCCGACAGGATCGCGCCGCGACGCATCACCTCCAGGTTGGCCCAGGCCTCCCGGAGGTTCAACGAGCCGACCGTCCCCGTGGCCGCGGTCACCAGCCAGCCGGGCGGCCCGAAGAACGCCGCAACGAAGCCGACGAGCAGGGTCGCGTAGCGCCAGGTCGGCGCCAGGCTGAGCGCGTACAGCACCTGCGGGCGCTCGAGGGCGCGCGGCGAGGTCGGGATGGTGATCGCCATCTCTGGCGTCGGCGCCGTCATGACCTCGGCCGGGGCGGCCGTGCGCTCGATGGCCTCGAGCAGCGCCAGCACTTGATCGGCGTCGCAGAGGCGGTCCTCCAGCTCGGGCTCGAGCATCGCGTCGAGGAGCTCGGCCAGGTCGTGGCTGACGGCGCAGTGGGGGCGGAAGTCGAGCATGAACGGGCGGCCCTTGAGCGGCATGTCGCGCGGGGGCAGGCCGGCGAGCAGGTGACACGCCGTCGCGGCCAGCGCGTACAGGTCACTCCCCACCGACGCCCGGCCGTGCAGCTGCTCGGGCGGCATGTAGCCGAACGTGCCGACGACCGTCGAGCCGTCGTCGTCCTCCTCGTGCAGCAGCTCCCGCACCGCGCCGAAGTCGATCACCACGAGCTGCCCGTCCGGCCGGATCATGACGTTCGCCGGCTTGAGGTCGCGATGGATCACCGGCTTGTCACGGATGTGCAGGTAGCACAGGATCTCCAGCACCTCCCGCAGCACGCGCCGCACCGTCCCCTCGGGCAGCTTGACGCGCGCGTGCAGCCAGTCCAGCAGGGACTCCCCGTCGATCCACTCCTCGACGAGGTAGAACGTCTGCTGCGCCCCCTCCTCCACCACGAAGTGATCGATGAACCGGGGGATGCCCGGATGCGCGAGCGCCTCCAGCGTCTGCGCCTCGCGCTCGAACAGCTCGTAGTCCTTCCACCGCCGCAGCCTCGACAGCGGCAGCTCCTTGATCGCCACCCGGGCGGCGTCCGGCACGCCGTCCCCGTCGAGATCGACCGGATGCGCCCCCAGCCGCCCCTCCGCCTCCACATCCACCGCCAGCCACGTCCGCGCCATCGCGCCCTCGCCGAGGATGCGCTCGAGCCGATAGCGCGACGCCAGCACCTGCCCCGCCTCGCTCATGAACCTCCTCGGCGGCGACCGTTGGCGCCGCTGCCGGCCTCCTCGGGCACCTCTGCTGGCGCCCCCTCGCGCAGACGACGCTCGAAGTCGTCCATGCGGGCCTGCGTGGCCTCGTCCGCCGGCGCCTGGGCGCCCGCGAGCGCCCCGTCGAAGGCGTCCAGGTTCTGGTCCAGCTGGCGCAGGCGGTTGGCGTCGACCTCCGCCGGCTCGCCGCTCACCTGACGGTCGAAGTCCTCCAGCTGATCGAGCCCCAGGTCGTCGTCGCGGGAGCTGAACACGATCTTGCCGAGCTGGAGCTGCTTGTCGTCGATCAGATCGCGGGCCCGGCGGCCTTCGTCGAGCTCCTGGTGCAGCGCCGTGAAGCGATAGTGCAGCTCGCCCCCGGCCGTGCTCTCGATCTCGGGCTCAAAGTCCCTCACCAGCCGGTCAATCGCCTTGTGGGACAGGCTGTTGTCCGCCTTGCCGGCGCCGTCCGCCGGGTAGTTCCGGGCGATCGACTTGACCACGTCGTTCGGGAACACCTCCTCCTTGCGCTCGGCCCGACGGAACACCTCTGCCAGCGCGAACCGCCAGGCGTTGCGCGCCGCACGACGGCTGTTCTCCGCCCACACGGTCAGGATCCGAAGCGCCGGCACCGCGAAGAAGACCAGCGAGAACAGGAACGGGAACGCCGACAGCGTCACCCACCACAGCGGCCCCTCCAGGCCAAGCTGCGGCATGATGAAGACCGGCGCGATCAGCGCCGCCACCAGGTTGAACCCGTTGATGAACGTGATCAGCGCGTTCGTGCCCGACGTGTTCCCCGTCAGCTCCTGCGGACGCTCGTACCGATCCCACGCCGGCTGCGGGCGCGCCGCACGGCCCTGCGCCGCCGACACCGCGATCCGCTCGAACGTGTACAGCAACGTCCCGTTCGACGTCACCCGCACGTCCCCATCGTACGCCGCCAGCAAACGCGCTGTCTCCTGCTCCGCACGCGGCCGATCCCAGCCCGTCTGCGCCACCACCTCCGGCACCGTCACCAGGCCCTTGTTCGCCCGGATCAACGCCAACACGTCCTTCTCCGTCGCGAACGGGTCCACCTCCTCGTCGTCGTTGGCCTCCGGGCCGAACACGTACGCGAACAGGCGCTTGTAGAACGGCTCCTTCGGCGCGTCGTCCTCGTCCTGGCCGAAGCTCCCACGGCTGCTGCCATAGTCCGACCCCGACGGCACGTAGAACACCCGCGTGATCCAGAAGATCGGCAGCCCCCCGCCACGCCGACTGTCCGAACTCCTGTTGTTCGACGCCATAGCCACGAAAGCAGCGATAATCAAAACAACGAACAAGATAAAATACACGACCAGTGTCACCATGATCGTAATCTTGAACGCCAGCTTGAACGCCTTCCAGGACCAGCGACGCAGCCGGCGCACCGTCCGACGAAAGCTCTCCCCCGACCCTCGACGCGTCAGACCCGGCTCGAAGACGTAGAGGATCTCGCCCTGCTCATCGACCTCCAGATGGCTCGTGTACGTGTTCAGGAGGCGACGGACCTGCTGCTCAGCCAGCTCCGCCGGCAACCCGGTGTCCACCACCAGATCGCCGATCGTCGCACGGCCAGCCCGACGCCGAAGCGCCGAGACCAGCTTGTCCTCCATCGCCAGTTCGTCCATCCTGCTTGCTTTGTCCTGGTGCGATGACATTAAATCCACGGGTTGAGGTGTTGAGACCCTGACCGGCCGCCATGGCCGCCCCGGGCAGAGACGCTCGATAATATAGTCCCGGACCTCGCCACGTCACCTCTGTCTCAGGCCGACTTCTTGTTCAAGACGCGCCCCATGATATCCCTTTGCTGTCGCACACCGCGCTCTGCCACCCCACCGGCCGAGCGCGGCTACACGTTCCTCGGCCCCCATCGAGCCTCGACACGCCCGGCACGACCGCCGCGCCGGGCACGCTCACCCTGGGGCCGTCCGTATGGAACCTGGCGACGTGATGTGCTAGTCTCCGCCTCGGAGGTGGTGGCGCGATGAATTCACCCGAAGGCTTTGGAAACTACGTTCTGACCGAGCGCATCGCCATCGGCGGTATGGCGGAGCTCTTCCGTGCCGAGGCCCTCGATGGCACGCGCTACGCCACGGACATCTGCATCAAGCGCATCCTGCCGCACTACAGCGAGGATGACGCCTTCGTCAAGATGTTCATCGACGAGGCCACGATCGCCGCCAAGCTCGACCACGACAACATCGTCAAGATCTACGACTTTGACATGGTCGAGGACTCCTACTACATCGCCATGGAGCTCATCCATGGCCGCGACCTCAAGCAGGTCCTCGAGCTGTGCACCAACCGCGGCACGCGGCTCACCGTCCCGATGACCGCCTACGTCATCGCCGAGGTCTGCAGGGCCCTCTACTACGCCCACACCAAGACCGTCGATGGACGCCCCCTCGGCATCATCCACCGCGACGTCTCCCCCCACAACGTCATGCTCGCCTTCAACGGCGACGTGAAGATCACCGACTTCGGCATCGCCAAGGCCGCCAGCCGACTGACCACCACCCGCGCCGGCACCGTCAAGGGCAAGTGCGCCTACATGTCCCCCGAGCAGGCCCGCGGAAAGTCCCTCGACGCCCGCAGCGACCTCTTCTCCATCGGCATCTTGATGCACGAGATGCTCACCGGCATGCGCCTGTTCAACGGTGAGAGCGACTTCGACATCCTCACCAAGGTCCTCAAGGAGCCCATCCGCCCGCCCGGCCAGATCGTCGGCGGCGTCGACCCCGAGATCGATCGCATCTGCATGAAGGCCCTCGAGCGCGACCGGGACGACCGCTACCCGGACTGCGCCGCCATGGAGCGCGACCTGACCAACTGGCTCCGCGTCAACGGCTTCAACCGCGCCACCGTCGGCCTCGACCAGTTCCTCCAGGCCCTCTTCGGCCTCTCCAACGGAGCCCTCCCGGCCGTCGGCGCCCCCATGGCCGAGCCCGATATGTCGGCCATCGCCGACATGAAGACCGCCATGTTCGAGCGACCCCTCGAGCCCCCCGGACCCGACCCCCACCCCGACCTCAGCATGAGCAAGACCATGCCGCTGGACTCGGTGGACCCCAACAGCTTCGACCCCGAGCTCCGACAGCGACTCGCCGCCAAGCACCGCGCCGCCCCCGTCCTGGCCGAGACTCCACGGATGGTCGTCCCCGCACCCTCGGGCTCCATCCAGCAGCTCGCCCCCGACGACAAGACGGCCATGCTCAGCGCCATGACCGACGACCTCCACGGCGCCGCGACCCAGGGCATCAACCTCGCCGAGGCCCAGGCCCAGCTCGCCCAGGTCCAAGGCCAGGGCCAGGGCCAGAGCAACCCCTACGCCGCCCAGGCCGCCCCGCCCCCGAAGAAGAAGAGCCGCGTCCTCCTCGTCCTCCTCATCCTCGCCGTGCTCGGCATCTTCGCCTTCGTCATCCTCGCCGGCGGCGGCTACGTGCTGCTCACCCGCACCAACCACCTCGACCCCTGGCTCGGGCCCTGGGTCGGCAAGACCGCCCCCACCGCCGACGCCGACGCCCCAGACAAGGACGACACCCAGGAGGCCCCCACCGTCGGCAGCCTCATGGTCAACTCCACCCCCGATGGCGCCTCCGTCTTCATCAACGACGAGGAGCAGGACGGCAAGACCCCCCTCCTGATCGCCCACCTCGACCTCAACACCAAGGTCACCATCCGCGTCGACCTCGAAGGCTACGAGAGCCAGATCGTCGAGCGCACCGTCACCCGCGACGAAGATGCCATCTCCATCACCCTCGAAAAATCCGAAGGCGATGACGACGGCGCCGATGACGACGGCGCCGACGACGACGACGCCGACGACGACGACGCCAAGGACGACGACGCCAAGGACGACGACGCCAAGGATGACGACGCCAAAGACGACGTCGTCGCCAAGGACGACGACGCCAAAGACGACGTCGTCGCCAAGGTCGACAAGAAGGTCGACGCCCCCCCGAAGGACGACAAGCGCAGCGCGCTAGACGACGACAAGAAGAATCGCGAGCGTCGCAGGACCCCGAAGCCCGACACCGCCAAAGGCACCGCCTTCGTCACCATCAACGCCTACCCCTGGGCCAACGCCTACCTCGACGGCAAGTCGCTTGGGCGCACCCCCATCCGCTCGGAGAAGGTCAGCGCGGGCTCACATACGGTCGTCCTGAGCAACCCCGACTTCAAGACCCCGCTGCGAAAGCGATTTAGCGTCAAGAAGGACGAGAAGAAGACCATCTTCCACAACTTCAAGTAGACCCGCTCACCCGCTCCCACGGCGGGATGCCAGCCTGACTGGTGCGACGACCCCCCTCGTTTGGGCGCCCATCCCGACCGGAACGCATGACTCCGATCGATACGCTTGGCGATTACGAACTGCTCGAACAAATCGCCGCCGGCGGTATGGCGAAGACGTTCCGTGTGCGTCGCATCAGCCAGCCCGAATCGGAGCTGCTCTGCCTCAAGGTCATGCATCACAACCTTGGCGAGGATGAAGACTTCGTCAAGATGATCATCGACGAGGCTCGCATCGCCGAGTCCCTCGTCCACCCCAACATCGTCCGCGTCTACGAGTTTGGACAGGCCTCCGGCCGCTACTTCATCGCGATGGAGCTCATCGAGGGCCGCGACCTGAAGCAGATCCTCGAGCGCGCAGCGCGCCTCGGCACGCGCATGACACCGGCGATGGTCGCCGTCACCGTGCGCGACATCTGCCGGGCCCTCCATTACGTCCACACCAAACGCCTGAACGGAAAGCCACTTAACATCGTTCACCGGGACATCTCCCCCCACAACGTCATCCTCAACTGGAAGGGTCAGCCCAAGCTGACCGACTTCGGCATCGCCAAGGCCGCAGGCCGCCTGACCCACACGCGCACCGGCGCCGTCAAGGGCAAGTGCGGCTACATGTCCCCCGAGCAGGCCCGCGGCGGCGAGATCGACGCCCGCAGCGACGTCTTCTCCGTCGGCATCCTGATGCACGAGATGCTCACCGGGCGCCGCCTCTTCGCAGCCGACTCCAACTTCCAGGCCTTCTCGATGATCCTCGAGGATCCCATCCCGCCCCCCTCGATGTTCATCAACGGCCTCGACCAGGAGCTCGAGCTCATCTGCTTCCGCGCCCTCGAGCGCTCCCAGGACAACCGCTACGCGTCCGCCGGAGACATGCGGCGCGATCTGGACGACTGGATCACGCGCCACGTCGGCCCTCCGCAGAAGGCCGGGGTCGCCGAGTACCTCGGCACGCTGTTTGGTCTGCGCGACGGCGCCTTGCCCGCCGCCGAGCTCCCCATGAGCGAGGAGATCGCCGCCCTCGCCAGCCTCTCCACCAACATCTTCGACGCCGCCAGCGGCGCCCCGAGCCTCCCCGCCAACCTCAGCGCCGACGAGCTCCAGCCCCTGCCCGCGCGGCCCAGCGACCACACCGCCGTCATCAACCCTCGCGAGGACGAGAGCGAGCCTGGCAGCTCCACCGTCCAGATGGACCGCTCGGCGCTGGTCCTCGGCGCCACCGGCGTGTTCATCGACGATGGTGAGTCCTTCGGGAGCACCGTGCAGCTCGATCGGGAGGCCCTGGCCTGGGGCGCCTCCCAGCTCAACCCTGAAGACCTCCACACCGCGACCGACCACGAGCACCTCAACAGCGGCCCCCAGCTCGCCTCCAGCGTGCCCTCCATCAAGCGCCCGGAAGACAGGCCGCGCGCACCGGCCAGCCCGCGGCTCGCGGTCGCCGATCCGCCCCCCGACTACAGCGTCGTCGGCGCCACCATGACCGTGGATGGCGACATGATCGTCGAGGAGGAGCTCCACCGGCCCGCCTTCGGCGACGTCGCGGACGAGGTCGGAACGACCATCGAGGTCGACTTCAGCGGCATTGACTTCAGCAGACCTCCCGGCGCGGGCGGTCTGCCGGGGCTGAGGCCCCCCTCCGGCTCCCCCAACGGACAGGCGGGCGTCCAGCTCTCCCCCAGCCTCGAGCTCGAGCGACTCGAGGATCGCCGCACCCCCGCCGCCGAGCCTCGACGCTTCGACGAGCTCGACAGCTTCAACGACGAGGACGACGCCACCCTGCGCGCCCCGCGGCTCGTACCGGAGGAGCTCCGCGAGGAGATCGAGCGCCACCTCGACGCAGACGAACCGCCGGCCCCACGCATCTCCGCCGGCATCCAGCGCCTGCAGCGCCCCCCGCGCCCCGCCCCCCGGCCCATCCCGGCGCCCTCGAAGCCACCGGCGCCCGCGCCCGCCCCGCCCCCCGCCGAGGACGACGAGCCCGAGGCCACCAACCCGACCCTGTGGCGCGGCCTGATGATCGGCATCCTCGTCGTCATGCTGCTCGGCACCTGCACCGTCGGCGTCGTCGGCGTCGTCGTGGTCGATCGTCTCAGCAAGTCCCCCAACGGCGCCGACCCGCTCGCCGCCGACCCCCACCCCGACGCCACCGTCGACGGCGGCCTGGACCCGTCCAGCGACACCGACCTCCCCCGCCAGGACGCCGGCGCGGGAGGCGTGGCCGACAAGGGCGACGACGACAAGCCCGATGACGACAAGCCCGACGACGACAAGCCCGACAGCGACAAGGGCGTGGCCGACAAGGGCGACAGCGACAAGCCCGGTGAAGTCGCCCACAAGGACGCCCCTCCAGACAAGGACAACAGCCCCCCTGCCAGCGACGCTCCAGATGACGAGGCCATCGCCCGCAAGCGCGCCGAGGAGCAGGAGCGCCAGAAGAAGCTCGCCGAGGAGCGACGCCAGAAGTGGCTCAAGGAGCGCGCCACCCTCGTCTTCACCGCCAAACCCGGCGCCAAGGTCTTCATCGACGGCAAGAGGGTCGGCCAGACTCCGCTAAAAAAGCAAGTCAAGGCAGGCACTTACGATATCCGATTCAACAACGACGAGCTCAAACGCGCTCGCTTCTTCAACAAAGTGACGGTCAAGGCTGGCGAGACCAAGACCATCAACTACAGCTTCCAATAGAGGCTGAAGACGGACCCATGGACACGACTGCTCCCCTCCGCATTGGCGCCGCGCTCCTCGAACGCCCCCTGTCCTACATCACCCGCCGCATCGGCCGGGTGCCCGGAGGTTGGCGGGCCGGCGAGGCCCTCCGACGTATCTATTACCAGCACCAGTGGAGCGGCGGAGGCCACTGGCGGGAGCTCGACGACTACGACGGTGACCTCCACTTCAGGGTCGACCGCAAGGCGTATATGGGCTCCTGCATCTACTGGCGGGGCTACCACCACCACTACGAGCTGCTCGCCCTCGGACGCCTGCTCAAGCCGCACCATGTCTTCGCCGACATCGGCGCCAACCAGGGCGAGTTCACCGCCTTCGCCGCCAAGCGCCTCCCCCAGGGCCGCGTCCTGTCCTTTGAGCCCGACCCCGACATGGAGCGGGCCCTGCGTCACAACGTCGAGCTCAACGGCTTCCAGAACGTCGAGATCCTCCCCTTCGGCCTCTCCGACGTCGCTGGTAAGGCCGTCCTCTACGCCGCCGAGACCGACCTCGCCGAGTCCCACAGCGGCGCCCACGAGGGCCTCGGCTCGATCTTCGCCAGCGAGGGCCGCCAGTCCGTTCGCCACACCATCCGCATCGAGCGGTTCGACGACGTCTTTGACGAGCTCGACCTCGAGCGCCTCGACGCGATCAAGATCGACATCGAGGGCGCCGAGCTGTTCGCCCTCCGCGGCGCCAGGCGATCACTCGAGCGCTTCCACCCCGCGATCCTCTGGGAGATCAGCCGCGGCACCTTCCAGGCCGCCGGCTACGACTACGACGACATCGTGGCGTTCTTCGAGGAGCTCGGCTACCGGTTCTTCCACATCGGTCGGCTCGGCCGCCTGACGCAGCTCGAGGTCGACGAGTTCCCCGAGCTGGGCAACATCCTCTGCCTGCGGTGACTGCACGGATCGCCAGCCGTTTTCTTTGGCCTGCCCACATCCCCGGTACAATGACGGCGGACGCGTACACCGGGAGGCCGCAGTGGGTTCGTCACTTTCCCGTACCTTTTCGTCGTTGGCGCTGCCTGCAGCACTGCTGCTGACCCTCGCCATCACCCTCCACCAATACCCCGTGCCCGACTCGTGGAACACCCTCCTCGCCGTGGCCCCCACGGTGATCTGCGCCGCTGGCGTGCTGCTCGGGCTCCGCTTTCACAAGAGCCGCGTGGCCGTCGCCATGCTCGTGCTCGCCGGCGCCTTCTGGCTCCTGGGCGTCGACGTCGGCGGCCTGGCCCCGAAGTACGCCGCCCTCCACGCCCACCGCCACGCCATCGTCGCGGTGCTGCTGCCCTACTACCTCGGCCTCTTCGGCGTCCTGCCCGAGCGCGGCCTGCTCACCGCTCAGGGCGTCCTGCGCGGCGCACTCGCCCTCGCCCCCCCGATCGCCGTCCTCTACGTCAGCCAGCCCTCCCACCAGCACCTCCTGGCGACGCTGGAAACCCCCCTGATCGACCTCCCCGCCCTCTCGTCGGCCACCCACCTCTCCCAGATCGCCATCATCGCGACCCTGCTCGCCACGATCGCCTTGCTGGTCTCCCTCGTCCGCACCCGCCTCGCCCTCGACGGCGGCTTCCTCGGCGCCCTCCTCGGCGCCACGCTCGCCCTCCACGCCAAACCCCAGGCAGACACCACCGCCTGGTTCGCCCTGGCAGCCCTCATCCTGATCGTCGCGCTCGTCCAGGACTCCTACTCCATGGCCTACCTCGACGAGCTGACCCGCCTCCCCGGCCGCCGCGCCCTCAACGAGCAGCTCCAACGCCTCGGCCACCGCTACACCATCGCCATGCTCGATGTGGATCACTTCAAGAAGTTCAACGACAAATACGGCCACGACGTCGGCGACCAGGTCCTCCGCATGGTCGCCGCCAAGATGGCCACCGTCGGCGGCGGCGGAAAGCCGTTCCGCTACGGCGGCGAGGAGTTCACGGTCGTCTTCCCGCGCAAGTCCGCGCCTCAAGTGATGGAGCACCTCGACGAGATCCGCACCCTCATCGAAGGCGCCAAGCTCACCCTCCGCGCCCCCGACCGCCCCAAGCGCAAGCCCAAGGCCGGCGCCGCCAAGCCCCCCGCCCGCAAGCCCGCCGCCCCCCAGGTCTCCGTCACCATCAGCATCGGCGTCGCCGAGCGCGCCGCCGAGCTCAAGACCGCCGACGCCGTCATCGACGCCGCCGACAAGGCGCTGTATCGGGCCAAGAAGAAGGGAAGGAACTGCGTGTCAACCTGACCGCGCCCTCACCCCCCAGCCCCCTCTCCCGTAGGACGGGAGAGGGGGAGGCCCTCACCCCCCAGCCCCCTCTCCCGTAGGACGG
>Ga0100377_1001614_pt1 | contig 19338 bp, 18 predicted proteins | sample CryGeymeta201501_FD_83664 | JGI IMG/M metagenome (GOLD analysis project Ga0100377, IMG submission 83664) | Groundwater microbial communities from Crystal Geyser aquifers in Utah, USA - Crystal Geyser metaG 2015-01 | ecosystem: Environmental > Aquatic > Deep subsurface > Groundwater | place: USA...
GGTTCAGGGCTAAGGCCCTGAATCCATCGTGGTTCAGGGCTAAGGCCCTGAATCCATCGTGGTTCAGGGCTAAGGCCCTGAATCCATCGTGGTTCAGGGCTGCCCTGCACTCTACGTAGTGCAGGGCGGAGTAAAGATTGAATTGCCCAGAGGATGATGATTAAAAGGATTCCCAGCTCCATTAAAGAAAAAGCCCAGAGTTCGATGGAGCCAAAGGCAATGGGAGTAAAGATGAGGAGAAGAATGAGGATGAGTTTGATGAAATGGTTAAATATTGTCATTGAGTCACTTGGTCATTAGGTCATTAAGTAATCGAGTCATTGAGTGATTAAGTAATTGGGTAATTAAGTAACTGGCCATTTAGTTAATGACCTTCTCTCTCCCTAATCTTTAAGTCAGGGAGAGATCGGTTCGGGAATATTAGGCCTTCGGCCTTCGATAACTGCCTCGGGGTATTCGGTCACCATCTTTCGGGCTTCTTCTTTGCCCACGATCTTTTCGGCTGCCTTCACCCCAGCGGAAAGAATGGGGGGTCTTCCATCAGTGGAATGGGCATCCGAGGCAATGATGTGAATTAGTCTTTTTGAAAGTAGTTTTTCGGCTATCCGCTTTACTCCGGGTCCAAACCCTCCGGTTAAACTCATGGCTGTGGCCTGACCCAGACAACCCATTCGGATCATTTCATAATATCTTTTGGGTCTCTGCCCGATTTCCATATTTCTTTCTGGGTGACTGATGATGGGAATGATTCCTTTTGCCAACAGTTGGAAAAGGACTTCCTCTGCCTGGTATGGAATCCCTTGGAAAGCAAACTCGACCATGAGATATCGTCCTTGGTCATTGACTGTTACAATTTCTTCCTTTTCATAACGCTGAAGGATATCTGATGTGAAATGGACGTCGGCACCGGGAAGGAGTTTAAACCCGGTCATTGGGTCATTGAGTTGTTGAGTCATTGAGTCAGAATTCTTAACTACGAACTCCGAACTCTGAACTCCGAACTTCATTAAAGCGTTGTTAAGTTGTTGGAGTTTGGTGAGGATGGTGGACCTGTCATTTTTGTAAATTCCTGGCAGGATGTGGGGGGTTGCCACGATGGTTCTTATCCCGTCTTGATAACTGATCCGACACATCTGGATGGAGTCCTCGATGGTCCTGGGCCCGTCATCCAAATTCGGCAGGATATGAGAATGGAGATCAATCATCGCAAACGCTCTCTCCCATAATTGACTTCTCTAACTTTTAAAGAACCATTTTCACGGACGAGGTCCCATTGGATATCCCCCCGGAAAGCCCTCTCTTTACCCCCAGCTTTAAGAGTTTGAATAATTTCATAGTGACCTCTAACGAAGACACTCCGTGTATAGGTCTGGATAGAATAAATTTTCAGGTTATAGACGATAGATTTGCTGTGAGCAATCGTTCTTCGGTAGGCCTCTCGGATATTTGCATAAGGGAGCATCCGGTTTTCAACGGCCTCTTTAGAGAAGAGATCCATGAAGGCATCAAGATCCATTTTCATGAACCGAACTTTATATTCTACAATGAATTTTTGAACTTCTTCTACCGGTATGACCTTGGGGCTCTCAGGTGGAAGAGGGACTTGCGCAATTGTGTAAAAAGGAACGATGAAGATGAGAGACAGGAAGAAAACAAAAGGGATCGCATGAAATCTCATTTAAATTCTCCTTCTTCCCTCAAACGGACTTCTGGTGTTGATAATCGAGGGAAATTATTTTTAGGACTCCATTTTCTTTATCTAACACCCAGCGGACATTTCCTCTCCAGACTTTTTTCTCCCCACCCATTTTCAATATCTGCTCTATTTCATAACGAGCCTTCACTTCGACAGCATTCTGATAAATTTCGATCTTCATATCTTGCGTGTTATAGCGAACTCCCTGACCTTGGTTGAAAAAATCGGCATAAATCTTCCGAATCCCTTCGATTCTATCTTTCTGATTTTGGATGGCCTTAGAGGAGAATAAAGAAAGGAAACCCTCCAAATCCATCTGATTATAACATTCGATATAATTGGCAAAGAACTTTCTTACCTCATCTTCTGTTGCAAGAGGAGAAGGCGGTTTAAATTGAGCGAACTGAAGTTTAGGGTCTCTTTGGTCTATTTCGTCTGTTTGGTCTGTTCGGTCTGTCTCGTCGGTTTGGTCTGTTTGGTTTCTTTGGTCTATTTGGTCTATTTCGTCTGTTTGGTTTATTTGGTTTGTTTGGTTTCTCTGGTTAAAAGTGATTGGTACAGCCGGAGTTGATGTGGCAAGCTGGGGTTGCTGATTTGGCGCGTCAATGCGTGGTTGGGTTTTTGGGTTTATTGAGTTTGTTGGGTCTCTCTGGTCTATTTGGTCTATCTGGTTTCTTTGGTTTATTTCGTTTCTCTGGTTTGTTTCGTTTCTTTGGTTGGTTTGGTCTATTTGGTTAGAAGCTGTAAGTTCAGAAACAGAGGTGGTCTGGAACCTATTAAAATAGATGAGGCCGACGATGATAAAAACAAATAAAATGCTGGCAGGAACACTGAGTTTCTTGAAATAAGATCCTCTTTTTTCCTGGCCGTATGTCCTCTGGAGGTCGTATTCCACGCGTGTGGAAGAATGTTTCAATACGTGATAGGCCTCGTTGATCTCCCTGATCTTCTCATTCGAAGCCACGTCTTCCCCTCGGTCAGGGTGATAGTGCTTCGTGAGTTTGACCCATCGTGCCCGGATCTCTTCTTCTGAGACATTTTCCTTAACACCAAGAGTTTTGTAGTAGTCTTTCATTGAACTGGCCCTCCAGTCAATAAGTCATTAAATCACTATACAATTTGGTCATTGAGTCGTTGTGTTATTGGGTCAATCTCGTTTCCATAGTTTCTTTAGTTTCTCTAGTTTCTTTGGTTTCTTTTGTCCCTGTGAAATAGGCTTTGCATTTCACCCCGTACACTTACATTACAGGGCAAGCAGGATAAATTTATTGAGTTATTGATTACCTAATGACCTTTTGTTTCTGTGAGAGAGAAATTGTCGATCCAAACCGTTCCGGAGATGAATCGGTCGAATTTAGCGGTTTTTTCTCTCCGGATTCTCACTAAGCCGCCCTGGGATTGGGCAGGGGTCCGAAAGGCAACCATCAACTCCTTCCATTCATTGTCTCCGATTAATGACTCGGATGCTTTATAAAAAGCTGGACCAACGCCTGAAACCTCTATTTTCAGACCACTTTTAGTTGTCACAGCTTGGGTCTTCATATTGACCTTTAGCACGTATTCGATATTGGGTTTTAATGGAACGAATTGATAGACATGGGCAAAATCGACATTCTCTTTTCCATTAAAAACAATCTTCAAGGAACCCTTCCCTTCGAAAGCCATCGAAGGATCGAAGGCGACCTCGGCCCCAGGGATTTTCTCAATTTTCCAATCAAAACCCCCACCTAAAATCTTCTCCTTCTCAAACCCACCATTGGTGATCAAGCTACTATCGGAGGGAGATAATAATCCTTCTTCTTGAAGCCTGGCCTTCCAGATTAGAAACGCCTCGTTTAATTCACCGCGGGAGATGAGAAATTCGATGTGTCGAAGAGTTTCATTTCGGTCGGGTTTATAAGCAAATGAATCCTTCTTTTGCCAGGCCTTTTGCGCTGATTCCCTATCCCCTGACTCATAGAGATAGGAAAGATATTGTTTGAGTGAAACAGGGTTTTTCGGAACAAGTCTTTCCAAGATAAAATCAGAATCGTTGGCTGCCTTTCCCAAAACATCATAAACCATGTGGCTCTGATTTGGATAATTGTCGAGAATGTAAGAGAAATGAGGGATTGCTTTTTCGAGTGTTCCCTGTTGGAGGAGAAGACTTCCAGTTACCCACCTACCCTTATAACCAGCAGGAAAGACCCTGATGGCATTTTCTAAAGCTCTCTCAGATGCCTTGCTTTCTCCCATCCTCTGAAAGACCTTCGCCACATTGAGCCAGTAATCCTGCTCAAGAGGGTTTCTTTCAATCGCCTTCTTGAGGTAATGGAGCGACTGCTTTAGGTCGATATTACGAATATCCCACTGGTAGAAAAGTCCCAATCTGTAAAAGGGGTCAGGATTGGATGGGATAGCTTGCATGGCTTTAAGAAGACTTTCTTTAGAGAGGTTTTTCTGGTAGAGGGAAACTCCCCTCCATATGGAAAGGATCTGATAGCCTACCACCAGAGATATGAAGAGAATAAGAGTCGAAGAGAAGAAGCGTCTCATGAAGAGCGAAAATCCTTGTCAAAAAGAATATCTTTCGTGTTCCTTTCCAACCTCCCTTTAGGAAAGGCAGGAAATGAGATCATCCCCTCTTGCTGAAAGAGGATGATGGCGGATTGATAATACTCAGGTTGAAACTGAATCGCCTTCTGATGAATAGGGAAGTTCTTTCTTTTTCCCATCCTTTCCGTAATAGTAATGGTATCGGTAATAATAATATCCATAGCCACTCCGATGGATATCAACCCGGTTGATTACCACCCCAAGAATTTTGGCATTCACCTGATGGAGAACCTCTTTTGCCCGCTGAAGGGTCTCTCTCGGTGTTTTCCCGCCTAACACCACGAGGATGACCCCATCTACAGTGGTAGAAAGAATGACGGAGTCGGCAAACCCGAGGGCTGGCGGAGAATCGAGAACGATGTGGTCAAACTTCTTGCCGAGAGAATCCATCATCACCTTAAAAAGCTTTGAGCCAATCAGTTCTGAGGGATTCGGGGGAATTGGACCGGAGGGGATGTAATAAAGGTTTGGAACTTCGGTCTTTTTAATGATTGAGTCAAGCGGTGAATTGCCGGATAGAAAATTTGAGAGCCCTGCGCCATTCTCCTCGTTAAAAATCTTGTGGATCCTTGGGTGTCTCATATCTCCATCGATGATCAACACCTGAGCCCCGGTCTGGGATAAGGCAATGGCTGTATTGATGACGGTTGTGGTCTTTCCCTCAGATGGGTTGGGACTGGTGATGACAATCTTCTTCGGGGGTTTTTCTGAAAAAGAGAGGAGGATGGAAGTTCGTATGTTCCGGTATGCCTCTGAGAGGATTGATTTTGGATGACCATGTGTAACCAGCTCAACAGGATAAGACGCTTTCGCCAATCGCTTTTTTCTTTCATAAGAAATCTCGGGGACCATCCCGAAGGAAGGGAGTCGAATCAGTTGTTCCACGTCTTCGGGTGATTTTACCGTATTATCGAGATATTCAAAGAAAAAGGCCAGCCCGATTCCGAGGAAAAGTCCAACCACTGCGGCCAGAAGAAGGTTAAGCTTTTTATTGGGTTTGTAAGAACCCGTCGGTATTTCGGCCTGGTCCACCACTTGAATATTACTGACAGTGAGACCGGCTGAAACCCCTGCCTCCTTCATCCTCTGGAGGAGACCCTTATAGAGCTCTTTATTGGTATCGGCCTCACGCTTGAGGATGTTATACTGAATGCCCTGCTCCTTCATCTCCATGACCTTGGCTTTTTGTTGCTCAAAGGCCTGCCTGATTAAAGATTCCCTGCGAAGATTCGATTCATAGTCGTTTTTAATCCCTGCAATAATCTTATTGGTTTCAACATCCATACGTCTTTGAATGGACTGCATCTGATTCTTGAGGCGGACCATCTCCGGGTATTCTGGCTTGAAGGTCTCGGAGAGCTTCATATACTGCGCCTCAAGCTGGATGTAAGCCTGCTTCAAGTCCATCACCAACTTGTTCTCGAGAATGGAGGGGAGAGCATCGAAATGTTTGTCTTTGGTCTGTCTATAAAGGGCCTCTTTGGCCATGCGTTCTGATTCGGCTTTGGTGAGGACCTCATTCAGTTCAGTGAGCCGTTGCATGGTGACATTCTCTTTTTCCTCGAGTGAAATAATATCGTGCTTGGAACCGAAAGCCTGAAGGGCTTCATCTGCCCTTTCCACTTTTGCCTTCAGATCTTCTAATTGTTTGGTCAACCATTCTTTCACCTGTTCCGTAGCGATAAAACGGCTTTCCACACTCTGTTGAATGTAGGTCACAGCTAAGGTATTAGGCACCTTGGCAGAAAGTTCTGGATAGTTTGAATCGAAGTGGACTTTGACGAGGCGAGAGTTCCGGATGGGTTCAACCTTTAATTTACTGAGAAACTGGTCGATAAGAGCGGTATCTTTTTTGTTCTCGGATATCTCCTTCTCAGAAGGGGCATTTTTTTTGGAAGAGGTGAATAGACCAGTCATGGGCTTCAGGATATTCGATTTCCATTGCTGGAAAGGCGTTAAAGGCTTTGGTTGAAACTCAGGATGCTCTGAGAGTTTTAGGGTTTGAATGACACGCTTGGCAAGAGTTCGACTCTCGAGGATTTTATATTGAGTCTGGTAGTAATCTAAATCCCACATGTTGACGGAAAACATTTCTTTAAAATCCATAATCTGTGGGTTCTCTTTATTGATCTGGACGGATATCGTCCCCCGGTAGATGGGCTTCATCGTAAAAGTCGCCACGGCTGTAGTGATCAATACGATCAAAAAAAGAGCGATGACCGTCCATCGCCTCTTCCAGATGACCTTCCAATAATCCCTGAGATGGACCTCTTTCTCTTCCTGAGGGGGGGGGATTATAATATCCTGGTGGGGGAAGCTGGTAATATCCTTCTGGAGGCGTTTGTTGCAGATAATTCATGTCATTCTCCTCATGCTACAGGGTTCCGAGAGAAAATCCAAAACCCAATAATCCCTTAACGGTATCCCGGAGTTCTATCAGGAAAGCTTTCGTGCCGCTTTTAGGGACGATGATGATGTCGTTTTCTTTAAGGTAAAGGTCTCCCTCCTGACCCTTCTGAATAGCATAAACATTGGCAGAAAGAATCTCTTTATCTGTTCCTTTCTCTGAATAACGGAAGATTTTGGTCTCAGAGCCGGCGGCTTTGGAGCCCAATCCCCCTGCCAGAGAGATGGCCTGGCTGACAGTCAATTTTTTCCCTTTGAGAGGGAAACCGCCCGGACTCTTTACTTCACCGCCCACAAATATCTTGCCGGACACAGGAATATTGATCACATCGCCATTCATTAAAGGCAGATTGAGGGCCAAATCGCCTTTCATTAACAACCCTTCGAGGTCGATCATAAATGTTTTGAGGGTCTGGTCATCGGAATCTTTTTTCACCTTAACTTTCTCATCTTCAAATTTAGGAGGTCGAATCAAAAAAAGTAATTGCCCCGCATCCTCTTTGAGGCCCCCTGCCATGGCCAATATATCCAGGATTGCCTTCTGACCTGTAACATCATAGACTCCTGGTTTCTCCACAGCCCCCATCACCGAGATTCGCTGATTCCGATATTCCTTGATGAAAACACTGACGTGAGGATCCTGAAAGTATTTCTCAGCCAAGAGATCCCGGATTTCTTTCTCCAATTCATTTGCCGTGAGGCCCTTCACTTTCAATACCCCCAACAGGGGAAGGCTGATATTTCCCTGGGAACTGACCCGAACGGTCTTATTCAGCTTCTCATCCTCGAAAACAGAAATTTCAAGAAGATCCTCTGGGCCAATTTTATAATCACGGTAAAGGTCCCTTCTTGACGAGTGGGCGCTCATCAGGATCTTCTCATTCATCTCCTTCACACGTTTAGAAGTTTCAATTTCCCTCATTTGGGTTTCTGGAGAGATGACTTCTCTTTTGGGAGGGGGACTGGAAGCGCAGGAAATGACGAAGATAATGAAAATGAAGCAAGTAAAAAATAAAATTAATTTCTTTAAATTCATCCTTCTCCTTTTTAAAAAAAACCCAGCTTGAACTCTACCTTTGAACAGCTGGGTTTCCTTTTATTTAAAAAAATAGCTATTATTGACAGTTATGGACAAAGAGGATGTTCTTTTTCTTGATCTTCAATAATAATTCCAGTAGACATCCCAGCGGTTAGTGCAACACCAACCCATACCCATATAAGATCTTCGACCCCAGCACCGGCCATTCCTGTGGCAGCTCCCGAAACCTTCGCCGCCTCAGGCAGACCTTTAGCTGTCTCGCCGGCCTGTGCGACCAAAGCTTTGGATGGGCCTTTAACCGTCGCGGAAGGAATGGTCACAGAGTCTTGGGAGGAGAGTGAAGCCAAAACGGCACGATCTTGATCGAGAATGAAGAGCGGCCCTCGGATGCTTTTTACTGTTGCCGCACCATTAGAATGAATGGAGATAGTCCCTATGGTCTCTTCATTCTTTGGAGAAGCCACGATAGGACCCTTAGAGGCCTGAAGGGAGCGGGATTTTGTCACCAAGAGGCTGCCTATTTTGAAATTCAACTCGGCGTTGGGAGAGATCCTGAAATTGATTCCTCCTTGACGAAGGTGCAACCGATCATTCTGATCAAAAGAGAAGAGACTGTTTTGGCCCACCTCGATATGGCTATTATTCCCCAATGCAATGCCGGCTACCCCCTTTTCGGTTTTTATCTTGACACCCTGAAAGACCGGGAAATGGGAGGGCTCCACTTTTCTCCAAACATTCTCCCTGGCTTCAAAATTCACTTCTCCTTTTGAGACCATCTCTCCAATGGGAAAACTCTTCTCCGCTGCCTCGGCCACTATTCTTGGAAAACCATTCGTCAGAAGCAGAAAAGAGATCGAGAGGAAATAGACAAAGGTTTTAAAAACCATTCTTTTTTTCACGTTTTTCCTCCTCATTTAGTTTTGTTTTATTAAGGATTGGATTAATTAAAGCACAATTTACAAATTTTGTCAATTATAGCATTGTCTTTAAAGACTTTTCAACATCTGAGTCTGAATTCACAGGGTTATACATATATTAATTAAAAAAATAAGTCAACAAAAATTTTAATATTCTTTTTATAACAATTGGTTTTCCAAGACTTTTATGCCCTTTAAAACATTTTTCACGAATTTCGGCCTCCGTCTGTCAAAAAAATTTTACACTTTGCCTTGGAAAAACTCGATAGGAGGGAGGGATTAGTAAGTAAAAATGACCTTATGCCCTTATCTCTTCTGGAGTTTCATCAAACATGAGTTTCAATCCATAGAGGAGTTGGGCCTTGGTAAAGGGTTTGGTCATATAATAATTGGCGCCCAGATCATATCCCTTGAACATATCGGAATCTTCATTTTTAGCCGTTAGAACAATCACGGGGAGGTTCTTGGTTTTTGGATTCGATTTGACCTCTTTAATGACCTCCCAACCATCCTTTTTGGGCATCATGATATCGCAGATGAGAAGATCAAAATCATCTTTTCCTAATTGTTCTATGGCTTGCTCCCCATCGGCGGCTTCTGTTACCTCGTAACCCAATTTAGCAAGATGGATTCTTAAAAACTTGCGAATCACCTCCTCATCATCCACGATTAATATCTTCCTTTTCATGCTTCAACCCTCCTTAATGGAAATTTAATTGTAAAGGTTGTCCCCAATTGCTCTTTGCTCTCCACATCAATGGTTCCCCCATACTTGGTCACAATACGGTAAACGATATTCAGGCCAAGGCCCGTCCCCTCACCTGGGTTTTTGGTTGTAAAGAAGGGATCGAAAATTTGGTTGAGATATTTCTGGGGGATTCCATTTCCATTATCGCTTACTTTCACCTCGACCGAATCTTTGAGCGATCGGGTGGAAAGAACCAGTCTCCCTCCATTTCCGTCCATGGCTTGAAATGCATTGGTGATCAGATTGGTGAAGACCTGCTGAATCTCGCCCATGTTAGCCTGTACTTTCTCAATAAGTTGAAATTTTTTAATCACTTCTACCGAGGTCTTCTTAATCGCCAAACGGACCATCTTCAGGGACTCTTCAAGAACTTCGTTGAGATCCACAGGACTTAGGTCTTCCTTTTTCGCAACTCGAGAGTAGGATTTTAATCCCTTTACGATTTCACCGATTCTTTGTGCACAATTCAGGATATCATTTAAATATTCTTTATTTTTAGAGGGATCTTCTTCCTCCAGAGCAATCTCTGCCATTCCAATAATACCACTCAGGGGGTTATTGATTTCATGGGTAACACCCGAAGCCAATATTCCTATCCCCGCTAACTTTTCAGACTGGATGAGTTGTTCCTGAAGTTGTTGCTCTTCAGTAATATCCTTCACATATTCAATGACCGAGAGGAGATCTCCCTTTTCATCTAAGATGGGGTAAGAGAAGATTTGAAGGGTCGTGTTATCCTCTGAGAGCTTCATGATGGAGGAAGCGGGTTGTTTGGTTTCGATGGTCACCGATATCGGACAATTTTCACAGGGTAGAGATCTCTGAAAATAAGTCTCATAACATTTTCGACCAATCAATTCTTTAAATGAAGTCTTGTAATTTTCAGTGACGGCTTTATTCACACGGAAAATTTGATAGTCAGGAGTTTGTATGGAGAGTTGGTCTCGAATCCCGTCGAAGATGGCTTCGAGATTCCTTTTGCTCTCTCCGATCTTCTTTTCAAGCTTCCTCTGCTCTGTCAAGTCCCGAAAGATCATCTGGTAGAAGGATTCATCCCCTAAATCGATTCTTTTGGTGGATAAATCCACCTCCAGGGAGGACCCATCCTTCTTCATTAAAGATAGACAGTCGGCCCTCCCTTCTCCCTTCTCAGTAACTTCTTTAAAATAACCCCTCGCTTTCTCTATCTCTTCAGGTGCGAATAAATCAAAGGCTTCCCTTCGAAGGAGTTCTTCTTTGGTGTAACCTGTCACCTTCTCTACTTCTCTGTTGACATCAGCGATGATTAACTGAGGATTTCGCAAGAGGACGATCCCATCGTTAGCATTTTCAAAGAGACCCCGATACTTGTCTTCGGAGATGGTGAGCTCCTGGCGTTTCTCTGTCGTTAAGGTTTGAACGATATACCCATAGAAAGCCGTCATGATGAAAATGAAGGGAATGCGAAGAGTATAACTGCTACCATCTTTTGAAAACAAGAAGCCCCAGGAATAGAGAAGAACCCCGTACAGAAGCGCCGTGATCCCCCCAATGGCCATTAACATTTTAAAATTGCGACTAATTGACGCAAAGATGATGATCAAGAAAAAAACGAGATAAAAATCTGTCGTCATCTTTTCTGAAAGATACATTCCGAATGATACGATGCCCGTGTCAAAGATAACTAATGGATAGAATAATTTTGAATTTGAAAACCATGTTTTAGGAAGAAAGGTGAGTAAAACATTTGATAAGATATATCCAGTTATCAGGATGTGACTTAGCTGGGGGTCCATCACCCTCCCTCTCCCAAATAGGATGAGGTAAGAGGTGACAATGATGGCGGTCCATCTGAGGGATAAAATAACCTTTTTTCTATCTTGGTCTTCCATCATTGTTTAGATTCAAATTCGCTAAAAAATGAAATTTATTTCGCTTACTTATCCATGTAGCGATAAATTGAGCAAAAAACATACCAAAATAGAGACTACCGGGAATCCCCCGTATAAATAGCTTCTAACCATAAGGAATTTAGTAACTTATAATAATCTCCTTCTTGCTTCACTTTTCTCCATTTTAACGGAATAGCACTGATTTTTTTTCATTCTTTGACATTTTGTCCGGATTGATTACAAAAAATGGAAAGGAATAAAGGAGGGATTAATCGCAGGAGCTCGGCCTTTAAGTGAAACTGATTGTTAATTTTTTTTGGAAGGAATATGAGAGGATATGGTCGGGGCGAGCCGATTTGAACGGCCGGTCCGGCCGCCTCACCTTCTCGGCGGCGTGGCATAAGTCGCTCCTTATTCGTCGCGACGCCACCCTCCTGCTCGACCGCAGTCGGTCGGCAATTTAATTGTAATTTAAAATTTTCTGAGGAGAGAAGTGGTCGGGGCGAGCCGATTTGAACGGCCGACCTCCTGCTCCCAAGGCAGGCGCGCTAACCAGGCTGCGCTACGCCCCGATGTTTTCAAAATCCGAAATTCGAATATCGAAACTCGAAACAATCTCAAAATTCTACCTAAAAATATTTGAAATTACCCCCTGCCTACCGGCAGGCGAGTGGATGTTTAATATTTAATTTTTAACACATTTCCTAAAATATTCCAACACGGTTTACCCCTCGAAGGCTTTGATGATTTTCCTTATTTTCTTTAAGGCTTTTCCTCTATGGCTAATTTTATTTTTTTCTTTGAGAGAAAGCTCTGCCATCGTCTTTCGATATTTTGGAAGAATGAAGAGGGGATCATATCCAAACCCTTTCTTCCCCTTTTCCCTAAATCCGATTCTCCCCTTACATGACCCTTCCGCAATCGCCTCTCTTCCATCGGGTGATACCACAGCAATGATGCATTTAAATCCCCCTCCTCTTTTTGAAAGTGGAACGCCTTGCATCTCTCTGAGGAGTTTTTGATTATTTTCTTGACTCGATGCCCCTTCTCCAGCATACCTTGCGGAATAGATCCCGGGTAATCCTTTCAAACTATCCACTTCTAATCCAGAATCATCCGCAAGGGTCAACTTTCCAAAGTATCTTGAATAAAACCGAGCTTTTTTCAGGGCATTCTCAGTGAAACTCTTACCATCCTCTTCGATTTCAAGAACATCTAAAAAATCGCTTAATGCATAGATCCGAAGGCCCAACCCTTTCAATGCCTCTCGAATTTCGCGAATCTTTCCTTTGCTCCGAGTGGCGACAATCACTTCCAATTGTTTTCTAATATGAATTTTATCCTTTCCCTTCCAGACACTTTTTTTGAATTTTCGTAAGGACTTTAATTCCGTTTTGGGCGATTTTCATTAATTCATCCATCTCCTCTTTTGTAAAAACGCCCCCTTCTGCAGTGCCCTGGATTTCTACAAATTTTCCACTGCCGGTCATCACCACATTCATATCCACTTCAGCTTTTGAGTCCTCTCCATAATTTAAATCTAACAGGACCTCCCCATCCACTTTCCCTACACTGATGGCAGCGACAGAATCTTTGACAGGAACTTTTTCGACCATCCCATTTTTAACCATCTTTCCAAAAGCATCCACCAAAGCGACATAACCCCCTGTGATGGAAGCGGTCCTTGTTCCTCCATCGGCTTGAATCACATCGCAGTCGATCCAGATCGTCCTCTCCCCGAATGCGCTGAGATCGATCACTGACCTCAAAGAGCGTCCGATCAACCTTTGAATCTCGAAGGCACGGCCGCTTCCTCGACCCGTCAGTGAATCCCTGGAAGTACGGGTATGCGTTGAACGGGGAAGCATCGAATATTCTGCGGTAACCCAGCCTTTTTTAGTATTTCTTAAAAAACGTGGAACCCTCTCTTCCAAGCTGGCCGAACAAACGACTTTGGTATCCCCTATTTCGATGAGAACTGACCCTTCTGCATGCTTCAAATAATTTCTCGTAATTTTTACTGGTCTCAAAGCCTTAAGTCCCCTTCCATCTGAACGTTTCACGAAAAACCTCCATTTAAATTTATTTTTTCAAGAAATCCCCAAAAAGTCAATCCCTCGACTTAGCAAAAATGCTCGGGATTGACCCTGAGCAGCTCACCACACTGCCTTAAAGGACCAAGTTTGTCCTGCCGAATGGGTCAACCCTTCGACTATTGCTCAGGGCTGGCCCTCCGACTATTGCTCAGGGCTGGCCCTTCGGCTCCTCGGCTTAAAGGGTTGGGGAATCTCATGGAAAATTAATACGCTAAAAGAGAATAATAACTATTTCCCTCCAGAAACATTAGATTTGCTCTCCCTTGCCCAAGAGATAAGGATCGCAGTGAGCCCGATGATGAGGACGAGTTTCCAAACATCCTGAATGCCCTCCAGAGAAGGGCCTGCCTTTGCTCTTTCCAATGGGGCGGCAGGCAGTCTGAAAGCAATGACCATCTCTGCAAAGGCGACCCCGATCACCATCCCTAAATTTCTCGAAAGGGCTAAAAAACTTGAGGCCAGACCCACTTTCTCACGGGGCAAAGAACCGAGGATGGCGCTGTTATTGGCTGGATTGAAAAGACTGATTCCAATGCCAAGAACAATCTGTCTCCATAGAATATTAAGATCATTTACCCCTGGCTTCAATAAAGTAAATGAAAAGACCGCCGGGAAGTAAGCGCCAAACCCATGGTAGCTGGGATCTTTACCCCGACACGATCGGAAAACCTCCCGCCAAAAGGAGCCATCACCATCACGGTGAGGGCAACAGGGAAAATGAGCATCCCCACCTTGGAGGGTGAAAATTCCAAAATACTCTGGAGGAAGAAAGGGATGACGAAGGTATGTGCAGCACTCATCCAGAAGGATAGGAAGCTTGCTCCAAGAGAGGAGATGAAAAGCCGTCTTCTGAAAAGTTTGAGGTCCACCAACGGAGATGGAGATCGAAGTTCCACCATGATAAATAGACTGAAACAGAGGAGGTTGAAGAAGAGCCATAACCATAGAAGAGGGGTTGATCCTTGAGCCATTCGATTAAGGAAAAGGAGAAGAGAAGTTACAAAGAAAAAGAGCAGAAGGGCTCCCCAGAGATCCACTCGTGTTTTACCTGTTGGTACGGTCCTTTCGAGGACTTTCGAAGAGAGATAGATTCCAATGGCGCCGATGGGGAGATTGATAAAGAAAACCGATCTCCACCCGAGATGCTCAACTAAAAAGCCGCCGAGAATAGGCCCCGTTAAAAAACCTGCAGAGACGACAGAACCAACGATCCCTAATGCCTGGCCTCTCTCTTTTTCTGGAAAGGCAGCGGTCAGTATCGCAGGACCATTGGCCATCAGGGCAGAAGCGCCTAATCCTTGAAGCATCCTGGAACCGATTAAAAAATAGATTGTGGGTGAAAAACCGCAAAGCGCCGAACCCACCGTGAAGGTTAAAAACCCTAAGAGGTAGATCTTTCTTTGTCCAAAAAGATCGGACAATCTTCCCATCAAAAGCAGGCATCCGGTGATGACGATCAAATAGGCCATCACCACCCAGGCCACGGCCGTCAAATGAGTATTCAAAGATTGAATAATCGTTGGAAGGGAGATGTTCACGATGCTGGCATCCAGTGTGGACATATAGACACCAATAGAAATATTGAGTGTCACCCACCGTCGCCGATTCATTTCAGGAAGGATCATTTGGCCCAGCGCCTCAAAATCACATGTTTCATGTCATTCTTCACAATATTTTCTCGTCCAATTTTAAACAGATTTTTGATATTAATACAAGAAGCTCTATCGTTGCTGATCGCGCCCTGAACCATGCAAGATTCAGGGCTGCCATGCACCCTGCGTGGTGCATGGCGGATTGCGGGTTGTGGATTGGAAAATCCCAAACTAGAAATTAGTACTACAGCGAATCTTTTTTCGTCATTCCCGTGAAAACGGGAATCCATGAGGTAAATTGGCTCAAGAGACCACTGGATACCCGCTTTTGCGGGTATGACAGTTGCAGCGGAAGTGCTTTTTGCTGGTACATTGGCCCTTTTTCCGAAAAGGTTCGCTGTAGTATTAGAAAAATGTTTAATTCCATCTTCTCATGTCAGGTCTGGGTTGAAACACGATGAGAAAATGGTTATCATATCATCGTTTAAATTCTCATACGATTGATTAAGGAGCGGAGAGATGCACAAAGAGACTCAAAAAAAAGGATTTACTGGCGCTTCCAAATACGTGCTGGATGATGAGCTGGCCAGAATCGTCAACATTTCGATGGCTCTGGAAATGCCTCTTCTGCTCAAAGGAGAGCCTGGAACAGGCAAGACCATGCTGGCCCACGCTATTGCGGAAGCCTTTGACATGAGGCTGATCGTTCTCAATGTCAAATCGAGCATGAAGTTGATTGATGCCCTTTACCAGTATGATACACTCACGCGTTTGAATGATAGCCGTTTTGGCGATTCTAAAAGGGATGTCAGCAATATTGAAGAGTATATCCGAATGGGAAAGATCGGACAGGGTTTTGTCTCCGATGAAAGAGTGGTTCTTCTGATCGATGAGATTGATAAGGCGGATACCGATTTTCAGGATGATATGCTGGATGTTCTGGACCAAATGGAATTCGATATTATTGAGATCGATAAAACCATCAAAGCAAAAAACAGGCCGGTGATCATCATCACTTCGAATGCTAAAAAAGACCTCTCTGATCCATTTCTGGGGCGCTGTAATTTCCACCACATTGCCTTTCCAGAGCCTGACATGATGAGAAGGATTGTCCAGATCCATTTTGCTGATATCGATAGAGAATTACTCGATAGCGCTGTTAAAACATTTTACCGCCTCAGAGAAATCAGAGGCATTGAGAAAAAACCTGCTACTCGGGAACTGATTAACTGGATCAGGGCTTTAAAGGCAGATCCGGACTTCCGAGTGAAGGATCTGATCAAGGGAGAAGTTCCTTTTTTGGGCGTTCTGTTTAAAAAGAGCCCGGATTATGTCGTTGCCCAGAATGCGGCGGCCAGGTTCAGGGTGTAATTTGGCAAAGGGCATAGGGCTCAGGGCATGGAGTTTATGATTTTAACGCTATGCGCTATGCGCTATGCGCTATGCGCCATGCATCTGGTGTTTTTATGTTCGTCGATTTCTTTTACTTATTGAAAAAGTCGGGTATTCCAGTATCTCCCACCTCATTCTTGAGGCTCCAGAAAGCCTTGGGCATGGGACTGATCAACTCTCTGGATGATTTTTACACTGGCGCCCGTGCGATTCTGGTAAAGAGTGAAAGGTATTTCGATCTTTACGACCAGGTTTTTGCGCATCAGTTTAAAGGCGCTGAGTTTAAGGAACCCGACGAAGTTGAATTGTCCGAGATGGCTCGCGCCTTGCTTGATGAGTGGTTGAAAGATCCAAAAGGTCTGGCAGAGGCTCTTGGAATCAAGGAAGAAGATCTGTTAAAGCTGAGCCCGGATGAATTGATCAAATACTTTCTTGACCGATTAAAAGAACAAACCGAAGCACACCACGGAGGGAGCAAGTGGATTGGAACAGGAGGGACTTCTCCCGTAGGACACTCGGGATATCATCCAGGTGGAATGAGGGTGGGGGGTGTCTCTCGAAATAAGTCAGCCGTTAAGGTGGCCATGGATCGAAGGTATCGTGACTACTCCCAGCAAGGCCCAATGACTCCATCTCAAATGGGAGAAGCCCTCAAAAGATTGAGAAATATGGTTCCTTTTGGCCCCAAGGATAAGGTGAATATTGATAAGACCATTTATGAGACCATGAGGAATGCGGGAGAAATAGAGATCGTTTTTGATCGGAGCCTTAAGGACCGATTAAAGGTGATCCTTGCGATCGACAATGGCGGATGGTCGATGGAGCCTTACATCGAGTTGGTTCAAACGCTCTTTAATTATGCTCGGGCCCAATTCAAGGATCTCAAAACGTTTTTCTTCCATAACACGATCTACGACTACCTCTGGGAGGATCCCCCAAGACGTTCCAAACCGCTTCCAGTAGATGAACTGGTCCGCCTCGATCCAGAAACAAGGTTCATTATCGTTGGGGATGCGAGCATGGCCCCCTATGAACTGATGGCCACAGATGGTTCCATCCATATCGAGGAGAGGTCTGGAAGGCCCAGTTATGAGAGACTGAAATTTATTGCCAAAACCTTCCCCCATGCTGTTTGGATCAATCCAAAACTCGCCGAAGAATGGCCTTACACCCGCTCCATCCATCATATCCAGGAAATCTTTCCTATGTTTGAACTGACTCTTGATGGACTGGAGAAAGCGGTCCACCATATCATGCGCAAAAATTGATAGGCCTCGTCCAGGTATTCAATAAGATTTCTTAAATGCTTTTAGAATCGGCAAGGGATCGACGAAGTGCTTATCGAAACCCAGATCTTCTGACTTTAAGCCAAAGGCCAATCCCATCAACTGAGTGAAGTAGAGGATAGGGAGATGAAACATCTCTTTAAACTCCTCTTCAATCTGCTTTTGGCGAGCATCTAAGTTGACATGACAAAGCGGACAAGCCACCACAATCGCATCCGCTCCCACACCCTTTGCATTTTTAAGAATCTTCCTGCTTAACTCCAGCGCAATCGGAAGTTGCGTGATTCCAAGAGAAACTCCACAACAGCGAGTTTTATAGGACCAGTCGAGGGGTGTGATTCCGATAGTCTTCATCAATCGATCCATCTGGGTGGGATATTCGTAATCTTTCACCTTCGTAATCTTTGGAGGACGGGTGATGATGCATCCATAGTAACAAACCACTTTAAGCCCTTTGAGAGGGTGAATGACCTTTGAAGCCACCTGTGGATAACCGATTTTTTCTGTAACCGTATTCAAGAGATGTTCAACCTTCATCCCATTGAAAGAAAGAGTTGGGATTTCCCGGCTTACCTTCTCTCTTAAATTCTTATCTTCTTCGGTCTCTTTCAATGCCACCCGCATCCTGAGAAAACAGGAGGGACAAGGTGTGGTGACATTATCCCGGCCCTCCTTTTTTATCAAAGCGATATTCTTCATCGGAAGCAACGTCGAAAGAAAATGGTCTGTGGAATGGGTAGGGGTGGTTCCACAGCATCCCCATCCTTCTGGTTCATGAAGGAAAACTCCAAGTGTATGGAATACCGCTTGGGTGGAAAGATCATACTCTTTTGAAGTGCCATGAAGACTGCAGCCTGGAAAGTAAGCCATCCCGTCTTTTTTCTCTGCCGTCTTTCCCTTGAGCTTTGGCTTTCCAAAAGTAGGAAAGATTTTCAACTTTCCATTTTTAAACATCTTCAAAGCCATGGGCATATCATTCTTCCAAACCTGCCCGAAGTTCAACTGACCTGATAACATCTGGCGGAGATAAATCTCGCCCATCAATCCGGCCTCATACATTCTTCCAAACCACTTGATTCCTCTCATGGCCGCTTGATAGAAGAGAGGAACAGAAGGAACCTTTGGCTCGATTCCCTCGTTTTTCGACATGATTTTTAAGACATCCATGATCTTTGTAATGTTAATGTCATGAGGACAACGGGTGGCACAGGTCTCACACATGGCGCAGAGCCAGATGGTCTTCGAATGAAGGACCATCTCTTTTTGACCCAACTGGATCGCCCGTATCACCTGATTGGGAGCGAGATCAAAGTGCTCGACCACCGGACAGCCTGCGGAACACTTCTGACACTGGTAGCAGAGAAAGACATTCTCCCCGGTTTCTTTTCGAATGGTTTCAGCTAAATCAGTGCTTAGAATTGTTGCCATCGATTAAGCCCTCGATGAAATCCATGGAATGATGGAATGTTGGAATAATGGAATCTTGGGAAGATCGAAGAAAATTTGATTTCGTGGTTTGTATTCTTTACCCATCATTCCATTGTTCCAGTATTCCAATATTCCAGATGTTATGAGACTTGTGGTCTGGGAAGCAGTCCTGCAGCCTTGGCAATCTCGGCCACCTTCTCCTCCCACTCTATCGCCATGATATGAATCCCCCGAACCCCAGGAATCTCCCTGAGCTTCTGAATCGTCTCCAC
>Ga0100377_1001615_pt1 | contig 19336 bp, 18 predicted proteins | sample CryGeymeta201501_FD_83664 | JGI IMG/M metagenome (GOLD analysis project Ga0100377, IMG submission 83664) | Groundwater microbial communities from Crystal Geyser aquifers in Utah, USA - Crystal Geyser metaG 2015-01 | ecosystem: Environmental > Aquatic > Deep subsurface > Groundwater | place: USA...
AAACTCATCGCTACTAAAAAAATGGTGAAACAGTAAGAGAGACGGAAGATAGAAGTCTGAAGTCCGAAGAAAGAAGATAGTGATGAAACACTATTTTTGTGCCTAATTTTACAATCTCGTTCCAACAAATTGGAACGAGATTTTTTTATTCTAGATACACTTTTTAGGTTAGTATCGAAAATTAACCTAACCCAACATTAACAGTTTCTTCTTTGTCATCACAAAAAAAACCGAAGAACTTTTGTTCTTCGGTTTTATTGTAAATTTAATTATACGATTAGTCTGCTAGCAGCAAACATTGTCATTAAATTATTTTACAGTATCAGCTAAAGCTTTTCCTGCTTTAAATTTTGCTACTTTTTTAGCAGCAATTTTAATTGCAGCACCAGTTTGAGGATTTCTTCCTGTTCTAGCAGCTCTTTTAGAAATTGAGAATGTTCCAAACCCAATTAATTGTACAGCGTTTCCTTTTTTTAAGGATCCAGACACGCTAGATACGAATGCATTTAATGCTTTTCCAGCATCAGCTTTTGATAATCCTGCATTTTTTGCAATTGCATCAACTAATTCACCTTTGTTCATAACTTTTAAAGTTTAAATTATTATTATTAAATATCAGAACCAAATATAGCACAATTAAAAAAGATATGTTAAAGTAAGTTAGATAGTTATTAACAAGCTATTAACATTGTAGTCATTAGACTTCAGCAATATTAAATTCTTTTCCTTGAATGGCTATTTCTGTATTTCCAAAAATTGTTTTTGCTTCCTCTAAAAGAATATTCAAATCGGGGTATCTATTTGAGAAGTGACCGATAATCAGCTTCTTAGCATTAGATTTGTTGGCAATTATGGCTGCTTGTATTGCTGTTGAATGAAATGTTTTTTTAGCTCTATCGCTGTGTTTTTCACTAAATGTTGCCTCGTGATATAGCAGGGTTACGTCCTTAATTATATCAATAATTTTCTCTTCATACTTAGTGTCAGAACAAAAAGCATAAGAAAAAGAGGGCGAAGAATCGTCAGTGAGCAGCTTATTTTTAATTATTTTTCCATCTGCTGCAACATAATCTTCTCCTAGTTTTAGTTTATAAATTTGATGTTTAGGCACCTCATATTGCTCAATCGCAATTGAATTAATTTTTCGTGGCTTTGGTTTTTCTGTAAAGATATAACCCGCACATGGTATTCTATGAGTCAATGGAATTGAAGAAACGACAACTTTCTCATTTTCAAAAATGATTTCTGATTCTTCACAATTAACATGTTGATAAAAGATAGGAAACTTTATAGCACTTTCCGAAAATTTAAAATGAACATTAATGATTTCTTCAATATTACTAGGACAGTATATATATAAAGGAGTGGTTTTTCCTAATAAGTTCATCGTTTGTATTAAACCCATTAATCCAAAATAATGGTCTCCATGAAGGTGGCTAATAAAGATATGGTTTAAACGTTGAAGCTTTATTTTGTTTTCTCTTAACTTTGTTTGAGTTCCTTCTCCACAATCAATTAAAAAATATTGTTCGTTTACGTTTACAAGTTGAGAGGTATTGTTTCTAGTTAATGTTGGTGCAGCTGAGGCATTCCCTAATATTAAAACACTAAATTTAGTCATCTATGGTTAAAGACTCTATTTATCTAACAAATAGAATCTATTGCTTCTTGAGTTGTAGTTTTAATGTTAAATATGGAATCGAGTTGTGAAATGATGATTAATTTTTCTACAGCAGGTTGAACTGAGCTTAACACAAAACACCCTTTTGCTTCGTTACAAATTCTATTTCCAATTAGTAAGGCACTTAATCCAGATGAATCGCAATATTTTACGCTTTCTAAATCAACTATTATATTTTTTTCACCTTGTTTACTAATAAATACCAATTCTGCTTTTAAATCTGGAGAAACAATAGCATCTAATTTAGTTGTGCTAAATTTTATTAAAGTATAATGGTCTGTTTTTATGGTTTTAAAACTCATGATTTAATGTTTTTGGAATCAAACAAATGTAAATAATCTGAAACAATTTACCTAGCAAGGAGTTGTTGAATTTATTCTTCAACTTTTCGATAGGCCATAATAATATCTTTTACCAATTGATGTCGAATAACGTCTTTTTCATCAAAAATAACCATACTAATTTCATCAATTCCTTTTAATACTTTTAATGCCTGAATTAATCCTGATGGTTGTTTTTTAGGTAAATCGATTTGAGTATCGTCACCAGTAATGATAAATTTAGCTGTTTTACCCATTCTGGTTAAAAACATTTTAAATTGGCTTTCAGTTGCATTTTGTGCTTCATCTAATATTACAAAACATTTATCTAAAGTTCTACCTCTCATAAAAGCCAAAGGAGCTATCTGAATAGTTCCATTTTCTAACATTTCCGATAGCTTTTCTGCAGGAATCATGTCTCTCAGTGCATCGTACAAAGGCTGCATGTATGGATCTAATTTCTCTTTTAAATCGCCAGGTAAAAAACCTAAATTTTCGCCCGATTCTACAGCTGGTCTTGTCAAAATTATTCTTCTAAGCTCTTTATTTTTAAGAGCTCTAACGGCCAACGCAACAGCAGTGTATGTTTTTCCAGTTCCTGCAGGACCAACTGCGAAAACTAAATCATTTTTTTCAATTTCTTTTACCAACTTACGTTGATTGGCTGTTTTTGCTTTAATAATTAATCCACCATTCCCGAAAACAATAGTTTCATCATCGTGCTGAAGTGTTCCGCTACTTCCTGTTGATGAATCTTCGTCCATTAATCGTTCAATGTTATTTTCGGTTAATTGTTTATACTTTAATAAGTGTTCAATTAATAATGCAATTTTTTGTTCAAACAATAGTATTTCACTATCAGCCCCTATTGCTTTTAGTATATCTCCCCTTGCAATAACTTTTAATTTTGGAAAATAACTTTTGATTACTTTTAATTTATTTTCATTAACCCCATAAAGTTCTACAGGATTTATCTCCGAGATTTCTATTAATTTTTCGCTCAAATATTTATTTTTTAATTATACCTTTGAAAAAATGAATTTCATATGCTAAATATCTTCATTTAAACACAATAAAAAAGATACTTACGCACTAATTTATTAACTTTTAAAATTATAAAAAGTTAAAAACTTTTAAATGGCAATTATTACGTTAACAACCGATTTGGGATTAAGAGATAATTATGTTGCGACTGTAAAAGGTGCTATATTAAAAGAATTGCCTGAAACGACCATTATTGACATCACCCACGAAATTCCTTTATTTGATTTTCAGAAAGCGGCGTTTATTCTTAAACATTGTTATCAAGATTTCCCAGCTGGAAGTATTCATATCATTGGGGTTAATTCCGAAACAACTATAAAAACCCCTCATATTGCAATATACGAAAATGGTCATTATTTTATCGGTGCTGATAATGGAATTTTTTCGCTATTATTTAATCATCAACCCGAAAAAATAGTTGAATTAACTTTAACTCAAGACACCAACTTAATTGCTTTTCCTACTAAAGATGTATTTGTAAAAGCAGCTTGTCACATTGCTAGAGGTGGAACATTAGAAGTAATTGGAAATTCTAAAAAAGAATTGAATGTAAGAACAATGTTTAGTCCTATTTTCGAAAACAACATCTTAAAAGGAATGGCTATTTATATCGATCATTACGGTAACATTGTTACCAACATTACTAAAGATATGTTTAATGAGTATGGTAAGCACAGGACTTTCTCAATGTTATTTCGAAAGGCTGAATATGAGATTACGCAAATTAGTAAATCCTATTCTGATGTTATTGAAGGCGAACGTATTGCCCTATTTAGCTCAACAGGGTATATAGAAATTGCAATGAATAGAGCCAATGCCAGTAAATTATTTGGAATTAATCTAGGAGATACGATAAGAATAGAATTTTATGATTAGAATTGTTAAAATGACTTTTAAAGAAGATAAAGTTCAAGAATTTCTAAAAATCTTTCATCAAAACAAAAGCCATATCCGAAATTTTAAAGGTGTTGAGGCATTGGAATTGTTAAACGATAAAAATAACCCGAATATTTTCTTTACATACAGCCATTGGAAATCTGAAGAACATTTAAACATTTATAGAAATTCTGAATTGTTTAATACCGTTTGGAATAGTACAAAAGTCCTTTTTTCTAAAAAAGCAGAAGCGTGGAGTGTGGAAAGTATTATTAAACTAGATTAAATGTTAAAAAAGAGAATATCCACTTTTCTAAAATTACAGGCTCAAACTAATGAGAACCCCTATTTAATTGATGTAGAGAAAGCTGAAGGAATTTACATTTGGGGTAAAAATGGTAGAAAATACATGGACATGATTGCTGGTGTTGCTGTGAATAATATCGGACATCGTCATCCTGCTGTAATAAAAGCCATCAAAGAGCAATTGGATAAACACTTACACGTTATGGTGTATGGCGAATATATCCAAGATTCCGAATTGGCTTTGGCGGAAAACCTTGCTTCCATCCTACCCGAAAGTTTGAGTTGCTCTTACATCGTTAACTCTGGAACTGAAGCGAACGAAGCAGCTATTAAATTAGCCAAACGTTTTACGGGCAGACAAGAATTGATTTCCTGTAAAAATTCTTACCACGGAAGCACACATGGTTCGTTAAGTGTTACTGGTAACGACGAAAAACAATCCAGTTTTAAACCTTTGTTGCCCAATATTCAATTTATTGAGTTCAACAACATTAAAACCTTATCGCTAATTACCGAAAAAACTGCTTGTGTAATTATGGAAACCATACAGGGAGACGCTGGTTTAATAAAACCTACGCCAGAGTTTATAACAACTTTAAGAGAAAAATGCACACAAACTGGTACTTTACTCATTTTTGATGAAGTACAAGTTGGCATGGGAAGAACAGGAAAAATGTTTGCCTTTGAGCATTACCAAGTTATTCCTGATATTTTAACATTAGGTAAAGCCTTAGGTGGCGGAATGTCTATCGGTGCTTTTATTTCTTCTTACAACATCATGCACACGTTAACACATCATCCGATGTTAGGACACATCACCACTTTTGGTGGACATCCCATAAACTGTGCCGCAGCAAATGCGTGTATTAATGTGCTAAAACAAGAAAATTGGATTGCTGAAGCTGACCAAAAAGGACAACTATTAGAAGATATACTTTCTAAAAGCTCGCAAGTAAAAGAAATAAGGCGAATAGGTTTATTTTTAGCCATTGAATTGGGTTCTTTTGAAAAAGTAAAACAAGTAGTCGAAAAATGTTTAGATAAAGGATTAATCGGTTTTTGGTTTTTATCTACTCCTACTGCTTTCCGACTTTCTCCACCACTTTGTATCACTGAAAAAGAAATTAGAAAGGCTGGGGAGATTGTACTTTCATGTCTTTAATCAATAAAAGCCACTGCCAATTTAATATCATCGTAACTTACTGTTCCTCCTAATTTTGTATAAATAACATTTAAACTCACAGGCGTACTTTTAGGTTGCTGGTCGTAAATTTCTTTTACTTTTTTTAGAAGAGAATTTTTGGGTTTATAATAATTCAAATCCTCGTTAGGAAAATCTTTTCTAATTTTAATGAGATGTCCAGCAATGGTGCCAACTGAAAGCCCTCTGGCATCAGCAATTTCTGCTAATGATACTCGCTGTTTTAAATGCATTAAGGTTACTTCGTAAGTTGATTGCTTTCCAGCTTCTTTTTCTTTTAATTTATTTTTATGTTTGGTAATTTCTTTGGTATTTACTAAACCTCCGCTGTCTCGAATAAATGTTTGTGCTTGTAAAGCTAATTCATCCAATTTATATGCATTGTCCGCATCATTCGATAGTTCCTGAAAACGTTTATCCGCTTTCTGTGCCAAGTCATCCACTTGTAAAGCCATTTCGTTTAAGCCAATCAATTGCAGATTTTCTAATCGCTTTAATCGGGAAAGTGCTACGTAACCTTGTCCATTTTCAAATGTTTTAGATAAATCTATTTCAGCTTCATCCAACGTCATTCCTTGGCATTTATGAATAGTTATTGCCCAAGCCAATCGCAAGGGAATTTGATTGTAACTAGCTAAGGTTTTTCCATTATCATCCATAATAGTCCAACTTTCCTGTTCAGTAGCTACTATTTTCCCATTGTGTAATTTTATGGAAGGCAAACCTTCATCATTAAAACCCAATACCCTTCCTAAAGAACCATTGACATATCCTTTTTCATTGTTATTTTTTACGAACATCACTTTAGCATCTATTTTTAACTCCAAATGTTCACTCGCCAAAACAGAGTTTTTGAGTGTTTCAATTAATTTTATATTTCCTTTTGTTTCGGCTTTGTATTTTCTTGATTTACTAGATAATGTTGCTAAATATTCAGCATTAATAGTATCTACATCGTAATTATGAGTATATAATTTAGTGGGTTCTTTTTCATTAGTCAACTTATTTTGCATGGTTTTTTTTAGTTGCTGATAACTTTTCTCTGAAATACCTCCCTGCCGGATTTCGTTTAAAATTAAATTTAAGTCATTGTCACTTTGTCGATATTGTTCTGTTAAATAGCACACCACCAATTTGGCTCTTAACCAAGCATCCGACATAAAAGAAAACTTTTCTTTACTAGTTTCGCCTTTGTTACCGATGGGTGGCAATTGAAAAAAATCACCACTCAACACCACTTGAATTCCACCAAAAGCAGCCGTGTTATTTTTAAAATATTGCAAAACTTGGTCAACTAAATTGAGTTGATTTTTGTGTAACATCGAAATCTCATCAATAATCAAAACTTTTACTTTTTCTAAATGTTCTCTCAAGTATTTTTTTGATTTCATGCTGGCTAAATTACCAGAGGTAAGATGCTCTTTCACACCTATTCCCGACCATGAGTGTATCGTCATTCCATTCATGTGAGTGGCAGCAATTCCTGTAGAAGCGGTAACAGCAACAGCAACTTTTCGTTCTTTTAAATAAGATATGTATTCGTTCAATACAAAGGTTTTCCCAGTCCCTGCAGAACCTGTAAGAAATACATTTTTACCCGATTTTAATATGGCTAACGCTTTTTCTTGAAGCATTTTGTGAAGATACAAAAAATATGAATAAATTGTTATGGTGAGTCTGTGGAATTATAAAACAATTTATTAAATTGTTGGCTTATACTATACTTCGTCCACGCTCAATATAAACTAGCTCGAGATGACACCAAAAAAAATCCCATTTAACAATGTTAAATGGGATTTTACTTATTAAAAAACAAGACTATTTTTTATCTTTTTCTTTTGCTGATTCATCTTCAGTTACTTCCTCAAAATCGACATCAGTAACTTCATCTCCACCTACAGAATTTTCTGTCGCATCTGCATCTCCACCTTGCTGAGCTCCATCTTGTTGAGCACTATACATTTCTTGAGATGCGGCTTGAAAAACAGTATTCAGCTTTTCTGTACACGATTTCATACTTGCGATATCTTTTGTTTCGTGTGCTTTTTTTAATTCTGCCAAAGCATCTTCAATCGGTTGTTTTTTGTCAGCAGGTATTTTATCTCCATACTCTTTTAATTGCTTTTCTGTCTGAAAAATTAAACTGTCAGCTTGGTTGGTAGTATCCACATTTTCTCTTGCTAATTTATCAGCATCTGCATTTTCTTCTGCTTCACGCTTCATTTTAGCAATTTCTGCTTCACTTAATCCAGAAGAAGCTTCAATTCTAATACTTTGTACTTTTCCTGTTGCTTTATCTTTAGCAGAAATGTTCATAATTCCATTCGCATCAATATCAAAAGTTACTTCAATTTGAGGAACTCCTCTTGGTGCTGGCGGAATGTCAGTTAATTGAAATCTACCTAACGATTTATTATCGTTTGCCATTGGTCTTTCACCTTGTAACACGTGAATATCAACTGCAGGCTGGTTATCAGAAGCAGTAGAGAACGTTTCTGATTTTTTTGTTGGAATGGTTGTATTGGCATCAATTAACTTGGTCATAACACTTCCCATGGTTTCAATACCTAATGAAAGTGGTATTACGTCTAATAACAACACATCTTTTACTTCTCCAGTTAAAACTCCACCTTGAATTGCAGCTCCAATTGCTACCACTTCATCTGGATTAACCCCTTTTGAAGGGTCTTTACCAAAAAATTTCTTCACCGCATCAACAATAGCTGGTATTCTTGTTGAACCTCCAACTAAAATTATTTCATCAATATCACTTATCGTATATCCAGCGGCTTTTAGAGCTGATTTACAAGGAGCAATCGTTCTTTTAATTAAACTATCAGCTAATTGTTCGAATTGAGCTTTTGATAGTGTTTTCACTAAGTGTTTTGGACCAGAAGCAGTTGCTGTAACGTAAGGCAAGTTAATTTCTGTTTGAGAAGTACTAGAAAGTTCAATTTTAGCTTTTTCCGCAGCTTCTTTTAAACGTTGCAATGCCATCGGGTCTTTTCTTAAATCAATGGATTCTGCTTTATTAAATTCATCTGCCAACCAATCAATAATTACTTGGTCAAAATCATCTCCACCAAGGTGAGTATCTCCATCGGTAGATTTTACTTCAAACACTCCATCACCTAATTCTAACACAGAAACATCATGTGTTCCTCCCCCACAATCAAAAACTACAATTTTTTGGTCTTTATCTTTTTTATCTAATCCATAAGCTAAGGCAGCAGCAGTTGGCTCATTAATTATTCTTTTAACAGTTAATCCAGCAATTTCTCCAGCTTCTTTGGTTGCTTGTCGTTGTGCATCGTTAAAATAGGCAGGAACAGTAATAACAGCTTCATTTACTGTCATCCCTAAGTAATCTTCAGCGGTTTTCTTCATTTTTTGAAGAATCATTGCAGAAATTTCTTGAGGAGTATATAATCTATCGTCTATTTTTACTCTTGGTGTATTGTTATCACCTTTTACAACTTTGTAAGCCGAACGTTTAATTTCACTAGTAACTTGGTCAAAAGAATTCCCCATAAATCGTTTGATGGAAGAAATTGTTTTTTCAGGATTGGTGATGGCTTGACGTTTTGCAGGATCACCAACAGCTCTTTCTCCACCATCTAAAAAAGCTACAATGGAAGGAGTTGTTCTTTTTCCTTCTGAATTTGGAATGACAACTGGTTCATTACCTTCCATTACTGAAACACATGAATTTGTTGTTCCTAAATCTATTCCTATAATTTTACCCATGATCTTTTATTTTTTATTTTTAAATAATTTATTTGGGAATAGTCAAATGGTATGCCATTGAAAATTTTGCTATTTTTATAGAAATAATGACAGTTTGTAAGTCTAATTTTACAAATTGACTGACATTATAATGACATTAAGACAGAATTTTTAGGATTTATGAAGGCTAAAAAGTGGTATTATTTTTTAAAAATTAAGGTAATTGGTTACACTTATGTCCAGAAGTCGCACTTATTCCAAAGCAGAAACCTAATCCTAAACTTTTTAATTTCATTATCGTTTCAGAATCAAGATTAATTGGAAAAGATGGAGAACCTGCAGTAGACACCCAATTTATTTTAGTTCGTGATGAAAATATCCCTAGCCCATTTTCAATATTGGTATAAGATGGTTTATCTTGATTGACAGTATTAGAGGGCTCACTTACTAACATATATGTACTTAATTCTGTTCCTGCTACATTAAATTCCATTGATACTCGAGTAAGAGCTCTATGAGAGAAATAGGGAATATCTATAGGATTCGGAACATTTTTTACTAAATAATCCATAACAGTTGACCCTGACAATATCCATTCCACTTTTGTTCCAAAAGCTAATTTATCTCCAATAGGAATTCTTACACTTTTAGGCACAGAATCCAATCCACTTGCTAAAGTGTAATGTTCATCATAATTAACTATAAAAGTAACATCTAACCTACCTATATCGTTATTAGGGGTTACAGTAATGGAAAGCTCATTAGGTAAACCAGTATATGGTTCTCCCAACCATAACCTAATTATTTGCATAGTAGACGGTGAGCCAACATCAGATACATTAATACCAACTATTTTGGTTTCGGAAAGAATTTCTTTTTCTAATGTTTTGTTGTAAATTTTTAGTTTGTAAGTACTATTTTTATTAATATTAGGTTCAACAAATTTATAAAGCACATTGCTAGAATTATCAAAAATACCTGGGTCTTTTGGAATTTCATTCACTGTTCTGGTTAATAAATAAGTTTTAACGAATATTCCATCAAAATTATACTCAGTAACCTCTACTGTTAATTCTCCATCTTGGTAATTAAAATTATCAGCATTGGCTGCTAAATCATAAGCATTGGCATCTCCAATAAAAGCTTTGGTAATTTTAATATAATGATTGGTATCTGAAGGATTAATTAATCCATAAACTACTGGAATGTCTTTGTATTCAGCATTTAAATCAATATCTGTTTCGCAAGAACTGAATCCAAAAGCAATTAATAGTAGAAAGGAGAAAAATAATTTATTCATTTTTAGTAGTTTATATTGCATACAAAAATATCATTTTTAATTAAAAACCAACATATTTTGTAGTTTTGCATCAAATAAATTATACCAATGGTAAGTATTGGATATTAAACGGCGATATAAACTAAATTAAAGGTTATCATGTCTATTCATACAAATGATGTAAAAAGAGTTACAACTCATGTTCTTCAAGAGATGAAGATGAGAAACGAAAAAATATCCATGTTAACGGGATATGATTATTCAATGGCAAAAATTATTGATTCTGCAGGGATTGATATCATATTGGTGGGAGATTCAGCATCTAATGTGATGGCGGGACATGAAACAACCTTACCAATAACCTTAGATCAAATGATTTATCATGCTTGTTCAGTAATAAGAGCCGTTGAACGTGCGTTGGTTGTAGTTGATATGCCATTTGGTAGCTACCAAGGAAACTCAAAAGAAGCTTTATCATCAGCCATTCGTATTATGAAAGAGTCTGGTGCTCATGCGGTTAAAATGGAAGGTGGTAAAGAAATTTTAGAATCTACCAACAGAATTTTGTCGGCGGGAATTCCTGTTATGGGACATTTAGGATTAACGCCTCAATCCATTTATAAATTTGGAACTTATGTTGTTCGTGCAAAAGAAAAAGATGAAGCAAAGCAACTTATTGAAGATGCTAAATTATTAGAAGAAGCTGGTTGTTTTGCCATTGTTTTAGAAAAAATTCCATCTTCTTTAGCAACAAAAGTGGCTCAAGAAGTTAAGATACCTATCATTGGAATTGGGGCTGGAAATGGCGTTGATGGTCAAGTATTAGTGGTGCATGATATGTTGGGCATCACCCATGATTTTAGTCCACGATTTTTAAGAAGATACCATAACTTATACGAAGAAATGAAAGGTGCTTTTGAGAATTACATTAAAGACGTTAAATCATTAAATTTTCCAAATGAAAAAGAGCAATATTAAACCGCTAATACTTTGATTTTAAGAGAACTCATTTCTAGTCTGTTTTTTATTTTTTTTGCACTATTTTCTATTTCAATAAATGCACAAAAATTAAATTACGAAATTTCTGATAATGCTAGTAAAATGTTTGAATTGGAAAACTATACTAGAGCTAAGGAATTATACCGTGAAGACTACAAAAAAGATTTGACCAATGTTAAAACAAAATACCATTTTGGTGTTTGTTTGGTTTATACGTATGAAGTTGATGATGCTATAAAGATACTTGAAGCTATTGCCAACAATAACTCCACTCCTATTGAAGTTTGGTATCATTTAGCCAGAGCTTACCATTTAAGTAATAGATACGACAAAGCAATAACTACCTATGCTAAATATAGTAAATTGAGTGGAGCAAATGCAAAATTAATTACCAATTGTACTCGTAATATTGAGATGTGTAATAATGCAAAAATTTTAATTAAAACCCCTTTAAACATTGTATTTGAAAATTTAGGGAAAAAAGTAAACTCTAAAGGAAAAGAATACCTTCCTATTCTTACACCTGATGAAAACATGTTACTTTATACCACAAGAAGAAAAGGTACAACGGGGATGATTTACGATTTAGAAGGTTATTTTACTGCCGATATTTTCTTATCAAAGTATAAATATGGGGCTTGGAGTAACGGTAGATCGAATGGGTATCCTAATTCTTATGGAAATGAACAAACAGCTGGTATTTCCGAAAATGGTAATTTTATTTTGTATTACGTAAATAATCCGCTCAGTAAAAACAACTTACAACTCTCCTTAAAAACTAAATCCTCTTTTAAAAAATCAGAAATGATTGCTTCCAAAGAAATAAACAGAAGCGAAAGCGAGCAAATTTCTGCCACAATTTCTAACGATGGTAATTATATCATATTTTCAAGCAACAGAATTAGTGGTTTGGGAGGGCACGACTTGTATATTTGTAGAAAATTGCCAAATGGAACCTGGGCTGAGCCTATTAACATGGGAAAAACCATCAACACTTCTTCAGACGAAATTTATCCTTACTTGAGTAACGACGGTTCGGAGTTGTATTTTGCTTCACAAGGGCATAACTCCATTGGTGGCTACGATATTTTTAAATCTCAATTTGATTTATCTACCAAAGAATGGCTAAAACCAGAAAACATAGGATATCCATTAAACACTCCAGATGATAACATGAGCATTTGTTTTGATGAAACTAAAAAGTATGCTTATGTTGCTGCCAACAGAAAAGATGCCATAGGAGATTTAGATATTTATCGAGTAAATTTTTTAGATGCACCTCCATCCTACACTACTATTAAAGGATTGGTGCTTGACGCTGATTCTAATTTGTTTCACAAACAACTAACCATAGAAGTTTTTAATAAAACCACAGAAGAACTTTACGGTATTTACGAAGTAAATCCAACAAAAGGAACTTACTTGATGATTCTTCCTCCCAATAAATATGAGCTGAATATAGAAATACCTGGAAAAGGTTACTACAAAGAATTGTTTGTAGTAGAAGATAGAACAAAGTATAAAAGTGAAATTTCTCGTAACATAAAAGTGAATTTTAATCCTTCTAAAACAACCGATTTAAAGTAATGTCCAAAACAATTGAAATACTATACGAAGACAACCACATCATTGTTATCAATAAAAAATCGGGTGATATTGTTCAAGGAGATATTACAGGTGACCAACCATTGAGTGATATTGTTAAGGGTTTTATTAAAGAAAGGGACAATAAACCTGGTGATGTTTTTTTAGGTACTCCTCATCGAATTGATCGACCTACCAGTGGAATTATCATGTTTGCTAAAACGAGCAAAGCATTGGAAAGACTCAATAAAATGTTTCACGATAAAGAAATTCAAAAAACGTATTGGGCAATTGTAAAAAACAAACCATTAAAACAAGAAGATACCCTGATTCATTACCTGAAAAAAAATACCATAAAAAACAAATCCATCGCTTATGCCAACCCCATTGAAGGAGCTAAAAAAGCAGAATTACTATTTAAAGTTATACATCAATTTAACAACTATTACTTGTTAGAAATCAAACCTTTAACAGGTAGGCATCACCAGATAAGAATTCAATTGGCAACTATTGGTTGCCCAATTAGAGGCGATTTAAAATATGGTTTTCCACGTTCTAACCCAGATGCTTCTATTAGTTTACATGCCCGAAAAATTGAGTTTATTCATCCTGTAAGTCAACTGCCAATTTGTGTTGTTGCTCCTCCAAATTCCAACGACCCTCTTTGGAAACAAGCCAGAGAATTGTTTAAAGATTAATCCCATTTCTTTAACATTTTTTAAGAAAAATTTAGAAATAATCACAATCGTACCAACGTTTTTAGGTTAACCTTTGTATTAATAATATATGTTTAACTAATAAAATTTGTTATGAAAAAAGCTTTTAAATTTATCGTTTTAGGATTATCGCTATCTATCATGGGAGGAGTTGTTGCTATTGGTATTTATAAATACTTTGAAAAGCCTATTTCTTTCACAACTTTAATGAATAGTAGTGCTAATGAAAATATACTCACCAATAATAAATTGGGTATTGAAAAGCCTGTTAATTTAGAAATGGCGGCAGAAATGTCATTAAATGCAGTAGTTCATGTGAAAACAGAAGTATTAACACAAAGAAGCATTGACCCATTTTATCAGTTATTTTATGGAGTTCCTCAACAACCACAATTAGCTCAAGCCTCAGGTTCTGGCGTTCTTATTTCAGATGACGGTTATATCGTTACCAATAATCATGTCATCGAAAATGCTGAGAATATTTCCATTACCCTTAATAATAATAAAAGCTACAAAGCAGCAGTTATTGGAACTGATCCCAACACCGACTTAGCGTTGCTGAAAATTGATCAAACTAATTTACCTTTTATTCAATATGGAAACTCCAACGATGTTCACATTGGCGAATGGGTGTTGGCAGTTGGTAATCCTTACAATTTAACATCTACCGTAACAGCAGGAATTATTAGTGCTAAAGGAAGAGACATTAACATTTTAAGAAATAATCCTTACACTGGAATGTCGGCAATAGAATCTTTTATCCAAACCGATGCAGCTGTAAACCCAGGAAATAGCGGAGGTGCTTTAGTCAATTCGTCTGGTGAATTAATTGGTATTAACTCTGCCATTCAATCCAACACAGGTTCTTACACTGGTTATTCTTTTGCAATTCCCGTAAACATTGTTAAAAAAGTAGTAAAAGATTTAAAAGAGTTTGGAACAGTACAACGAGCATTTATTGGAGTTAGCATTCGTGATTTTGATGAGGAGTTAGCCAATAAATTAAGTATTGATGATTTGAATGGTGTTTATGTGAATGGTACCACCGAAAATGGTTCTGCCGAAAAAGCAGGAGTAAAATCTGGCGATATTATTAAAAAAATTGGAATAAAATCCATAAAAAATGTAGCCGAATTGCAAGAGCAAATTAGTCAGTTTAGGCCAGGAGACGAAGTAGAATTAACTGTTGTAAGAGATGGCTACGAAATTAAATTGCCAGTAATATTAAAAAATTCACAAGGCAACGAAAACATCGTTTCTGAAGAAACGAACAGCATCTTAAAACAATTGGGTGCTAAATTTTCGGAAGTTGCTCCAAAAGAATTGAACCATTTAAACCTGACTGGTGGAGTTAAAGTGGAAGAACTTTACAATGGAAAATTAAGAAGTGTTGGTGTTCGGGAAGGTTTTATTATTACTAAAGTGAATGGTAAAAAAATCAACAATGTAGATGAGTTAACCTCCACTATCGAAAAATTAAAAGATGGAATTTTAATGGAAGGGATTTATGAAAATGGCAGAAGAGAATTTTATGGTTTTGGTGTGTAGTTAAGGATATTAGGCTGGATTCCTGTTTTCACAGGAAAAAGGAAATTAGGTCTTTCCTGACACGTTTTGCGAAAGCAAAAGCGAATGGAGATCAGGAATCCAGTTAATTTATTTCTGATTTTAATACCGATAGTATATATTTAATAGTCCAATAAATTGGACTAAAAATATATTGCATCGGCATTAACCTGATGAAACAGATTTTTGTTATTTGCTATTCAAAACAGAAATTCTAACCCAATAATTCATAAATCTCCTGCATTTGCTTTTCTTTGCACTATGGAAATTCCAAGTGTAGTATTAAACAAAGGCAAAGAAAAATCTATTCAACGGTTTCATCCGTGGGTATTTTCTGGTGCCATTAATCGGATTATCAATGAACCACCAGAACTACCAGCAGCTGGCGATTTGGTAAAAGTGGTCGATTATAAAAATCAGTTTTTAGGAATTGGTCATTTTCAAGATGCCACCATTGCGGTGCGTGTGATATCTTTTAAAGAAGTTGCCATAAACCAAGAATTTTGGAATGCCAAAATACAGGCTGCTTTTGATGTTCGAAAAGTTATTGGATTAACAGATAATGCAGCAACCAATATGTATCGGTTAATCCATGCCGAAGGCGATGGTTTGCCCGGTTTAATTATTGATTTTTACAACGGAACGGCAGTTTTACAAATACATTCCATTGGTATTTACAACTGTTTACAAAATGTAGTAGCAGCTCTAAAAACAGTGTATCAAACAAAGTTGGTAGCCATTTATAACAAAAGTGCCGAAAGTATGGCTAAACAATCCGATTTAGTGATTACTAACGGTTATTTGTACGAAAACGGAAGAGTTAATACGATTGGTATAGAATACAACTGTCAATTTAACATTGATTGGATAAACGGTCAAAAAACAGGTTTTTTTATCGACCAACGAGAAAATAGAAAATTGTTAGGCGACTTTTCGAAAGGCAAAAAAGTGTTGAACACCTTTTGTTACTCTGGTGGTTTTTCTATTTCTGCTTTAAAAGCTGGAGCTACTGAGGTTCATTCGGTGGATAGCTCTCAAAAAGCAATTGAATTAACCGAAACCAACGTAAAACTCAACGGATTTAAAAATCATCAATCTTTTACTTCCGACACGTTAGACTATTTAAAAGATTGCACCACTGATTACGATGTTATCGTTTTAGACCCGCCAGCTTATGCCAAACATCAAAAATCAAAGCACAATGCCATACAAGGTTACAAACGCCTTAACGAATTGGCATTGAGGAAAATTAAGTCGGGCGGAATATTATTTACTTTTTCTTGTTCACAAGTAGTTACTCGCCAACTATTTTATGATACGATAACTGCTGCTGCAATTGAAGTTGGAAGAAACATTCGAGTTTTACATCACCTCTCCCAGCCTGCCGACCATCCAGTAAATATTTATCATCCTGAAGGAGAATATTTAAAAGGATTAGTTTTGTATGTTGAATAAATTAAATTGGAATAATTATTGTGCAAATTAAAATAATGAAAAAATTATCCCTTATTTTTTTACTATTCTTACTTCCATTTTTTGGAAATACTCAAAACATTGGAGTTGGAGCTTCTGCTTTGTATAATTTTCAAACAGAAAGTGGTGGTTTTGGTGCCAGAGTTAATTTTTTCCCCAACAAAACCATAAGTTATGTTCCTCAATTTACCTATTATCTTTTTGGACCAGTTTCTGAATACATGATTGGTTTAAGTATAGAATTTAAGGTAAAAAGAGGAAATACATTTACGTATTATTTAATGGCTCATGGTGCTTACGACCAGTGGTTAAATGCTGCTGCTTCTGGTATGGAAGGGGCACAAACCACCAATTGGAATTTAGAAGGTGGAGTTGGTATTACAACCAATCGATGCCTTCGACCGTTCTTAGAATATCGGTATAACATTAAATTTATGGAAACGCATTTACGTCTTGGAATTTTGTATATCTTTGGTTGTAAGAGTGGTAATGGATATCGAGATGAAAAAAGAGTAAGAAAAACAATGGTTTGCCCTGCCTATAATTAGAAATTACTAAAAGTTAAAAATAAGAACTATGAAAAAATTAAACATCGTTAATTCATTAACATTAATAGCCTTAATAGCTGCTATTACACTAATCAACTACAGTTGTAAAAAAGATAGAATTGAACCACCAGTTGAGGAAGAATTAAATGCTTACACACCTATCAACTCTTATTTAGATTCTAAAAAACAGGATGAACAAGAGTTTGTTATCACTGGCTCTAGTAATGATACTATTGTTGGTAACCAAGGAACAAGAATTTATGGTTCAAAAAACTGTTTAAGATACCTGAATGGAGATACTGTTGCTTATCCTTTTTCTGTGTTTTTAGTAGAACTTTATACTCCTAAAGACATGATTTATTATCAAATGCCAACCGTTGCAAGTGGTAATATTATGGAAACAGATGGCGAAATTAGATTAAGAGCAACAGCGAATAACCAAGAATTAAAATTGGTTTGTCCTTATGGTGTTGAAATGCCAAATTCATCACCAAGCAGCAATAGAACAATATTTTTAGGCACAGATAACGGTAGTTATGTTAACTGGACTGATAGTGGCACCCCTTTTACCACAACTAGCTATGGATATTTAGGCTACATCAATGCTTTTGGTTGGGTAAATTGTGGAACCCAAGTAGGAACAGGAAGTGGTCATACACTCACATTTACTTCTAGTGTTGACGATTTAACCAATGTGGGAATATTTATTTATTTTCCAGCTACCAAAACTGTTATGCAAGTTTACAATACAGTTTCAGGATTAATTCCAAATGGTTCTAGTGTTAAAATTGTAATGATGGCTCAAGATGCAAGTGGACAGCTTTTTAGTTATACCGAAACTCGTACTGTTAATGCTAGTGCAACTATCGATATGAGTTTGAGTCAGACAACCGACCCAGCATTAACGACTTATCTCGATAACTTATAAAAGATTAACATTTATATCTTAATAACTTATTTTAAAAAAAGTATTAAGAAATCTTTATGAAGTTATTTTTATAACTGTAATCATGAAGATTGCTGAGTATTTAGTTCAAAATTAAGGTAGAAACACAAATGTTTCTACCTTTTTTTTATACCAATACCCCTCTTAAAACAACGCTAATAAATCTGTTTTTTGCTGATTTTCTATTTGTTAGAAGGTTGTGCAACAGCTACGCCTGTTACCTACTGGCTTTTTTATCTTTTTTCATTTAGTTTTTCTACAATTCTGTCGTGCATATTAGTCTTAATCCACTCGTTCATTTTTTCTTTGTCGTCTCCGTTTGATGCGTGCCAAGGACTTTCTTCATTAATCGGCAATCGTTTGTGAGCCTAGTGGGGCGGGATTGCCGATTAACTTTTTGCAGCTACCCACAGGCAGGGATTTTTACCACTGAACTTTCTACGAAGAACTGCACTTCAAATTTACTACTTTCCTGTCCTACGAAGCACGAAACACCTGCTTGCGTATAGGTGATGTGTGCGTTCGGTGTTCTTTTTCGTCCGTCTGTCAGCGTTAGTATTTGTTCTATTTTAATTTAATTTTTTTCAACAAAGAGTCGTATTTGTAATGCACAATATTTTCATTTAAATTCAATTGGATTGTTTCTTCAATTACTTCAAAAGGAACGACAAACCATTCTCTCGGATTTAGTCTTTGTCCTCTTTCATTAAATAAATCAATGTCTAAGCAAGCATTGGCGAAAAACCGATGCAAAAGAGCTTCTAGTTTGTCAGCATTTCTGTTATAAACTTTATATGTCGCAACTTTTTGAACGTCTGCAAACAGATAGGTCGCTTCGTGTCGAGCATTTTTTATTCTTTCATCTACTGAATTTCTGGCAAAACCAACTTTGTATAAGTCTTTAATATTCACAATTTGTGAGTTGGTTGATTTTGATTTCAATACATAAATCCAACCTGATTGAATATCTTATCTGACCAGAATATTCCTGGCGAGTTGCTCCTCAGCATTGCTCGTTTCTGCTTCTTCTGGTTTAACAAATGTAAAGCTATTTTAGGATTAATTTAAAAG
>Ga0100377_1001622_pt1 | contig 19308 bp, 14 predicted proteins | sample CryGeymeta201501_FD_83664 | JGI IMG/M metagenome (GOLD analysis project Ga0100377, IMG submission 83664) | Groundwater microbial communities from Crystal Geyser aquifers in Utah, USA - Crystal Geyser metaG 2015-01 | ecosystem: Environmental > Aquatic > Deep subsurface > Groundwater | place: USA...
GGCAATGGTGGTGGTTTGTCTAATGCAGCAGTTAATGTGCGTAATGCGTTTGAGAATGCAAATGCCCCATTTGTTGTAGAAGATATGGTGCTAACACGATTAGGATTTAACGACCTTTCGGCAGTAGAAATAATAAAAGACACAACAGATAGTTCTTGGACTGCAAGGTCTGTTAATAATGAAGTGTTTGCGTTAGAAACCGAAGGAGTGCATCGAATACAGGTTTCTAAAGCGATAAAAGCTGCCGCAGTAGATCCAAACGCTAAGATGTCCTATCTTCCAAACGATATTTTTGCAGGTGTAACTGCTGAGGAAAAAATAGTTGATGATTTTACGCTTTATCCAAATCCAGCAAATGACACCGTTAATATTACAACCAATAGTGATGAATTATTTAATTATGTTTTAGTTAATGTGTTGGGTGAAGAAATAATAAAAGGTACTTTTAACAAAACCATTGCTATAAAAACCAAAAATTTAAGTGGTGTTTATTTTATAGAAGTTACCAACGCAAATGGTAGTAAGAAACTCAAAAAGTTGGTAGTGAATCATTAATGATTAGATAAAATTAGTTGCCGAAAATGCCTTTAAAAGCAGTGTATATTTTACGCTGCTTTTTTTATTTAATTTAGCACATTACAGAATCAACTAAACTCTTAATTTGCTAGTTAACAAAACTCATATTAAAAAAATACTTACTCCAACAATTTTTTTGGTTTTATTAATTGTTTTTTTCAAAAAAACATCAATAGCACAACAGTATCGTGAAGGAAATTTTGGGATAAATGTTGGAGTTGTTTTAGCCTTAGGCACTCATTTCGACCGATTTGGAGTTTCGCTCAATTCCTATTATCAAAAAGGAAATGTTCAACTTAACCCAACATTAAAATTTTATTTTAACGCAAAAAATTTAGGCTCCAACCAACAATATGTGGAAGGAGTTGCCAGCTTAGGAGTAGTTTATGGTTATGGAACTAAAGATACCAACATCAATTATTTTTATACACCTGTAGGCAACCAAACACTTCAAAAAAATAGTGTTGGATATGCCTACAATTATTATTTTAATACCATCAAAACTTCTCAGTTTACTGGAACAATTTCCATTCAAGTGAGTGATTTTAATTTCATAGCCGAAAACGATTTATTTTCTGGAACACCCAGCCTTGACCGATTTAGAACAGGTGCTTTTCTTTTTCAATATCAAAAAGATAAATTCTTGTACGGTATTAACACCACACTTTTTACTGGACAAATGGGACAACGGGTTACTGATGAAAGCTACCCTTTTGGACATATTTATGAAAACACTATTGGAGGAAGATATACCGAATTTTCTAACGGTTTGTTGAGTGCACAAGTTCAATATGCTGGTGAGTATTACCAAACCTATCAAGGAAATATTGGTGTTGATTCAGAAAGGATACGGCATGCTGTGCAAAACAGATTTGCTCACGATTTCTTGATTGGTCATGGAATTAATGCCCATGTACCCATGTTGGATATCAATGGAAATCAGTACTTATTTAAAGATGGGCAAAAAATAAAACCAATGAAATTTTACTTTAATGGATTTTCTAACCCTTCTATTTTTTATTAAAAGGTAGCACTCACCCCAAATAAATTATCTCCGTATTGCCGTTTAATAATAAAATTGGTGTTAAATCCTATGGGTTTGCCAGAATATTTATCCGTTTTACTTTTTGTTATTTTACTATTGACAACAACACTTCCCACCGAATAACCAATCAAAAATCCTAAGGGATAATCTGATGACCAATGTACTCCGCTGTTCATCATTTCTAAACCGAGCACACCCAACAATGTATAACCAATTGGTCTAATCCATTTTACTTCAGGATAGTTTTTTGCTAAAATGGTAATGGTTGAAGTTAATGTTGCAACATGCCCCGAAGGCATGGCATCATAAAATGAAGTGTTGGTCATGTATTCGTTCCACCCTGGAAAACCTGACCATTTGCCACGAGGTTGAGTGCTCGATTCTGGACTCTGCCTTCCAAAAACTCTTTTTAAACCTTGTGTAAACACGCCTAAGGTTAAAATACCTTCTAAAATTTCGCTGGAAGTATGAATTGCTCGATAATCTTTAGTGATTCCACCAACTGTTAAAAATCCTACGCCAATTAATAATGAAGTATTTCCATGTCCTAAATAATACATGGCTGCTGAAGTATTTTTGGGATAATCAAACGTATTTAATAACTTGCCATATTCATGATTTTCGGTAACCCCTAAACTTCTAATATTTTGTGTCGCATTCAGCATGTGTTCATCTGCTCCATATAAAATTAAGGTACTCGCAAGAGTTAATCCAAGCCATTTTGTGTTTTCCTTTTTTATAGCTTCTTTACCTAAGTTGACATAATTTTTCGGAATATGAGTAATAAAGGTAAAAGGTTTTGGTCGTTGATAAACATACTGTAAATCGTCGTTTATTTGATAAACCTGTTCTCTCCTTTTTGTTTTCAACGTATCAATATCTTGAGCAGTTGTAGTTGCCGTTACAAAAAGTACAAATATGGAAAAGAATAATTTCAAATTAATTAGAATTTATATGAAGCTACAAAAGTAACTTCTTGCCCATTTATTATTGGATAAAAGGAAATATTAGTATTCTTTTTTACTGGATTCCAATTTTTTAAAGGTTCAAAATAATAAACCATATTGGCAACTAAAATCCCTATTCCAGCCCCAGCCAATACATCAGAAACCCAATGTTTGTTGTTCATTATTCTTAAACTTCCAGTGGAGGTGGCAAATGCAAATCCACTATACGCCAAAACAGGACTCGAATCTTTAAATTCCTGATACAAGATTGTTGCTCCTGCAAAAGAAGTAGCGGTATGACCTGATGGAAAAGAATGAAAATTAGAACCATCTGGTCGTTCTTTTCCAATACCTTTTTTTAAGGGAAGAACAATAAGTGTAGTTAAAATTCCTGTTATTGCGATGTTTTTGGTTTGGTCGAACCAATGATTTTTAGCTTTAATTCCCACTAAATCGCCCAAATAAATTTCGGCATAAGGAGCATATTGGATATAATCATCCATTCCATTGTGATAATCGTTGCCCACTTTATTTCGCACCTCTTTTTGCAAGTTTTTTTCTGATTGACTATTTGTTAACACTACTGCGGTTAAAATAAATGTTGCAGGGATAATTGTTTTGGGTAAAAATTTATTCCGTTCAATTTTTGTTACTAGCGTATCTATTTGTGCGTTGGAGTTCTGAAAACAAATAATAACAAGAAGGATTAATCCAATAATTTTTCGCATCAAAAAACTCAATTTATTCAATCTCCAAAGATAATCTAAAAAAATGAAGCGGCTTTATTTCTAAAATCGAATTGACAGAAGAAATAAAAATTTTAAAGTGGAGATGGAAATGTGGCTAAAGCCATTTTACTTGAATTATTATTTACAGTTTACTGAAGCAAACTGCGATAGATGAGTAATTGCAGCAAATTTTATTGCAATAATCTTCAACTATCTGATAAAAAAAATAATTAATCTTGACTTTCCCCTGTAATAATGGCTAAAGCTAATTTATTTGAATTATTATTTACAATTTACAGTTTGCTAAAGCAAACTGCAATAGATGAGTAATTGAAATAAATACTCATCTATTGCAGTCAGTTTCAACTGACTGATAAAAAAAAATAGCTAATTTTGGCTTTAGCCACATCTAAACTATCATCAAATGAGTTGGGTAAGAATCTGGGTTCATTTAGTTTTCTCTACTAAAAACAGAGAACCATACTTACTTCAAAGTATCCGAAAAAAAGTATTTCAACACATCAAACAAAATGCTAAAGAAAAAGATATTTGGCTAGATTGTGTGAATGGATATGCAGATCATGCACATTGTTTAATCTCATTAAACAAAGACCAAAGCATAAGCAAAGTTGCTCAATTGATAAAAGGAGAATCCTCCTTTTGGATAAATCAAAACAAACTTATTGAAGGCAAATTTATGTGGCAAGATGATTACTGGGCTGTAAGTGTGAGTGAAAGTCATTTGGAGCGAACAAGGCAATATATTTTTAATCAAGAAAAACACCATAGCAAGACAACATTTAAAAAAGAAGTGGATGAGTTTATGAAAAAGTATGGATGGCAGCATATCGTGGAATAAAAACGAAGCGGCTTTATTTCTAAAATCTATCAGCTTAAAATCATTATCATTAATTTTGTAATTAACTATGGACTTAATCCTCCCCAAAAGATATCAATTATTTACCGTTTTCGGATTGGTGTTTTTAACACTGTCCTGTTTTACCCGAATTGTTTTTTATGTTTGGTCGTTCGAAAACATTGATTTCTCCATTGTTTCTCTTTTTGGCATATTTTTAACTGGTTTGTTGTTTGATGTAGGCACCATTTCCTTTTTCCTACTTCCCTACAGTTTTTATTTATTGATACTTCCCAATAAATTTAACGGAAGTTTGTTCGATAAGATAATTACACATTTTGCCTTTTTTGTTGGTTTGCTCATTTTTATTTTTAGCTTTTTTGCAGAATTTACTTTTTGGGAAGAGTTTAATAGCCGCTTTAACTTTATTGCGGTAGAATATTTAATTTATTCGCACGAGGTTTTTCAAAACATCAACGAGTCGTATCCTTTGCCTATTCTTATCTCCTCCATAGTTATTGTTGTAACATTTCTTATCTATTTTATTTATAAAAAAAAGGTTTTTAAAACTACTTTTGAAGCAATTACAACACTAAAGGAAAAATTAATTGTCACCCTTATTTCTTTAGTTGTTGCACTACTATTTATTCTTTTTATTACCAATAAAAATGCCGAATGGTCGAATAATCGTTACGAAAACGAGTTGTGCAAATCGGGTATTTTTTCTTTTTGTGCAGCGTTTAGAAGCAACGAAATAAGTTATACTGATTTCTACATCACTCAAAATTTAAATTATTCTGTTGCCGAGCTTAAAAAAAATGTAGTTGCCAAAAATGATAGCTTAATTTCTGAAAATCCATACAGTTTAAAACGAATAATAAAAAACGAAGGAGAAGAATTAAAACCCAATGTGATTTTTATTTGTGTAGAAAGTTTTAGTGCTAGTTTTATGGCTCGTTTTGGAAGCATTGATAACATCACGCCAAATTTAGATTCACTGTTGAAAGAAAGCATCTCCTTTACCAATTTATATGCAACAGGCACAAGAACAATACAAGGTATGGAAGCAATTACTTTGTCCATCCCACCTTCTCCTGGAAGAAGTATTGTGAAAAGAAAAAATAACCACGATTTTTTTAACATCAGCACTGTTTTTAAACAGAAAGGTTACTCCACCGTTTTCTTTTATGGTGGTGATGGTTATTTTGACAATATGAATCAATTTTTTGGTGGCAATGGTTTTGACATTGTAGATAGAGGAAGAGGTTTTTTAATAGGTGATGATTTTAAATCCAAAAGAACAAACATTGAAGATAAGGAAGTAACTTTTGAAAATGCGTGGGGAGTTTGTGATGAGGACATTTACAGAAAAGTAATAAAAGAAGCTGATTTAAATTATCAAAATAAAACCCCCTTTTTTAATTTTATTATGACCACCTCCAACCACCGACCTTATACGTATCCCGAAAATAAAATTGATATTCCTTCGGGTTCGGGAAGAGATGGTGCAGTAAAATATACAGATTTTGCCATTCATAATTTTATAGAAAAAGCAAAAACTAAACCTTGGTTTAAAAATACGGTGTTTGTTATTATGGCAGACCATTGTGCATCGAGTGCTGGAAAAAAAGAAATAGATGTCGAAAAATATCATATTCCTGCTTTAATATACAACCTTAAAACAGCACCCATCGAAATTGATAAAACCTGCTCACAAATTGACTTATTTCCTACGCTGTTTGGTTTTTTTAATTGGACTTATAAATCGCAATTAATTGGTCGAGATATTTCTAAAATTAAACCAAACAATGAGATGGCTTTTATTGGTAATTATCGAAATTTAGCACTTTTAAAAGACCATAAAATTATGGTATTGGGCGATAAAAAATCGGTTAACTTTTATCAATGGGAAAAAGAAACCAACCAGCTCACCCTTCTAAAAATAGATTCTACATTTCTAAAACAAACGGTTTCCTACTTTTATTCTAACGACTTTTTCTACAAGAATGATTATTATAAATTACACGCTAATTAATCTTCTCTTTTTTTAAAAGTCAGTTTCTTTCTATTTTTGTTTTTTAGAGTCATTTGAAATAACCTAAGTTTATCGAAAATTTTAACAATGATTTATTCCGCTTTAAAAACAATTGCTCGATTGGCTTTAAAAGTGTATTTCAAAAAAATACACATTCAAGGATTAGAGAATATTCCAAAAGAAGGTCCTTTTTTAATTGTTGCCAATCATCCATGTTCATTTTTAGACCCTATTAGCATTGCTGTTTTGGTAAACCATCGAATTAGTTTTTTAGCTAAAGCGGTAATGTTCGAAAATAAAATTATTGCGAACATTTTAAGAAAATTAAATATGGTTCCCATCTACCGTGCTCAAGATGATCCCACTCAGCTTAGTAAAAATGAAGAAACTTTTAAAGGATGTTTTGAAAAGTTGAGTGAAAAAGGGGTGATTATGATATTTCCTGAAGGAACTAGTGAAAGTGAAAGAAAATTACGAAAAATAAAAACCGGTGCAGCTCGAATTGCGTTGGGTACAGCAAAAGAAAACGATTTTAAGTTGAACGTTAAAATTATTCCTGTTGGTTTAAATTATACGAAATCCAGTAGGTTTAGAAGTGAACTTTTTATTCAATTTGGAACTCCTTTAGAAAGTGACAATTACAAGGAGGCGTACAAAAAAAATGAAATTGATACCGTTAAAAAATTAACGGAAGATATTGAAGAAGGGATAAAAAGTTTGATTATAAATATCGAGCAAGAGGAATATAATTTGTTGGTAGAAAGAATTGAAAGCATCTATAAACCGATGCTTTTAAAAAAAGATGCAACCAGCAATCAAAATCCATTTACAGAAATTCAAATTTCAAAAGGAATTTATGAAGCCATCCGCTATTTCCAAAAAAAAGAAAGCAAACTTTTTCATCAAATGAAAACCAAAATTGATGATTATTTTATGAATTTACAACTCATCAACCTCTCTGATAAAGCCATAGAAAAAGGCAACCAACTCGGGAATTTATGGCATTACTTTTTTAAATCAATGTTTTTACTTATTATCGGCTTTCCTATCTGGTTGTTTGGTTACATCCATAGTTTTATTCCTTATAAAATACCTCGGTTAATTGCATTGAAAATTACAGATAGCGAAGCTTTTTATGGAGCCCTACTTATGTCAATTGGAACATTCTCTTTTATCATTTTTTATGCAATCATCACTTATTTTTCTTGGTATTTTGTTCATTCAGTCGCATTTACCATTTGCTACAGTTTAGCTTTACCATTAAGTGGTTTTTTTACTATTTTTTATGCACGTATTGCCCGACGATTTTATTACAATTGGCAATTTATTGCTCGTTTCTTTAGTAAACAAAATTTAGTATTACAGCTCTTATCCAACAGAAACAGCATTATTAATGAGTTGGAAATAATAAAAGAAAAATATTATCAAAATATAAAATAAAATTCCAATCCTCGCCTTTTTAACAACTTTAGGAATACTCGTTATAAAATAACTTTGTTTTGGTAACACCATAAATTATATCTAAATTGGTGGCTCTAAACTAGCTAAAACTAAAACTATATGAAAAAATTATCATTATTGATGTTGAGTATAATGTTGATAAGCTTCACATTTGCTCAAACTTATAACGCCAATTTTTTAGACGGGCGTATTATGTTTAAATTAAAACAAGAAGTAAAAGCCAATCCTAACGAGCTAAACAGAATAGACGTGAACTCTTTAAGTTTGGAAGAGCAATTATCAAATTATCCTGTTCTTGAACAAGCCCTACAAGGTTTTGGAGTTACAAAATTTGAACGTCCTAGTTATTTTACTGGGAAAAAAGAGTTAATGAAAATTTACCGAATTACGTTTACCGATTTTTCAAAAATTGATGAACTGGTGAAAAAACTATCCGCTATTGATTTAATAGAATTTGCTGAAAAAGAACCCATCTACAAAACAGGATTTATACCTAATGACACCTATCATAGCGGAACAAATAAATGGTATCATACGTTAGTAGGTTCTGAAGCTGCATGGAATATTAGTCAAGGTAGTAATAGTATTAAAATTGCCATTGTAGATAATGCAGTATTTGCAAATCATTTAGATTTAACCACTTTCTTACAAAGAGATGTTGCCGATAATGACAATGATGCTACCCCTCCACAAGACTACAATGCAGATGCAGGTTGGTCGCATGGAACACATTGTGCTGGATTAGCAACTGCCGATATCAACAACAACTTAGGAATTGCTTCTTTAGGTGGCAATGTTGAATTAATTGGCGTAAAAGCAACGCCAAATTCTGGTTCATCTGGCAGCGTTTATTACAGTTATGATGGCGTTCAATGGGCTTGTAATAATGGAGCTAACGTGGTAAGCATGTCTTTTGGTAGTTCTACCTCTAGTTCTAGTTTTCAAAATTTAATTAACGCTTATCCAAATGTTGTATTTGTTGCCGCAGCTGGAAACGATAACAATACCGTTCTCAATTATCCAGGAGCTTATAACAATGTGATTTGCGTGGGTTCTGTTGATGCTAATGACACCAGATCTTTCTTTTCTAGTTATAATGGCACTACTCCTTTTGTTGACATTGCTTCCCCTGGAGGTTATTCGAATGGTGGTTTATTAAGCACAGTTTATACAGCAGGAGGAAACAGTTATGCAAAAATGGGGGGAACATCTATGGCAACTCCTTTTGCTGCTGGTTTAGTTGGATTAATGTTGAGTGTAAATCCTGCAATGACACCAGCACAAATAACAGCATGTTTAATTAGCTCTGGTGTTACTATTAACCAAAATATTGGACCAAGAATAGATGCTCTTGCTGCATTACAATGTGTTCAAGCATTTTTAACTGGTGATCCTATTCCTGCGTTTACTGGCTCTCCAACTAGTATCTCAGAAGGACAAACCGTTACTTTTACCGATAATTCTGCTGGTGGTGGAAATCCAATTACTAACTGGACTTGGACGTTTTCTGGAGGGACTCCTGGCTCTTATGTTGGGCAAACACCTCCAGCCATTACTTATGCTACTGCTGGTGTTTATGATGTAACATTGTCCGTTACCAACTCTCAAAGTACACAGGTTTTAACTAAAACTGCTTACATTAATGTTAGTCTTGTTCCTTATGGAGCATGGATAAAACAAAATTCCGGTTTCACCACTGCTTCTAGAGGTATTAATTGGATTTCAATTGTAAACTCTAATATCGTTTGGGCTACAGCTTATGACGGTTCTGGAGGTGGTGCTAATGTTCAACAATTTACCAAAACCATTAATGGGGGAACTACTTGGACTCCAGGAAACATTAATGTTGGTAATACTGGTTTAGGAATTTCTATGATTACCGCTTTTGATGCCAGTACTGCTTGGTTAGCAGCTTATCCAACAACAACACAAACAGGAGGAATATGGAAAACCACCAATGGTGGCACAACGTGGACGAGACAAAACACAGCTACTTTTAACAATGCATCATCTTTTACCAATGTGGTGCATTTTTGGGATGCAAATACAGGTTTCTGCCAAGGAGATCCAATAAATGGGGAATTCGAATTATATAGAACAACCAATGGGGGAACTACTTGGACTTTAGTGCCAGGAGCAAACATCCCTAATCCATTGGCTGGAGAATATGGTTATACTCGTCAAATTGAAGTTGTTGGCAATGACGTTTGGTTTACAACTAACATGGGTAGAATTTATCATTCTACTGATAAAGGATTAAATTGGGTAGTTTATCAATCTCCTTTATCTGATTTTGGTGGAACTGGTCAAAGTGGAAATCTATCATTTAAAGATGGCACAACTGGTTTAATTATTGATAATTTAGGGGTGGTTTATGAAACAACCAACAGTGGAGCCAATTGGAATACCTTAACAACTACTGGTTCTGTATTTGTAAATGGATTATGTTATGTTGAAGGAACTAATACTGTTTTCTCTACTGGAGCAAATCCTGCTGGATCTTCTTACAGTCAAGATGGTGGTGTTACTTGGAACATAATTGATACTGATCAACATTTATATGTTGAATTTACAAATCCTTCTATTGGATGGTCAGGTTGGTTTAATCAAAGTTCGACTGTTGATGGGATGTGGAAATGGAACAATACTTCGAGTGCATTAATTGCAGATTTCCAAGGAACACCAAGTAATGTTTGTGTTGGCTCTCCAGTTCAATTTACTGATTTATCTTCGGGAGCAACTCCAATTTCTTGGTCATGGGTATTTCCTGGAGGAACACCAAGCACCTCTTCAGCACAAAATCCTATTGTTACTTATGCTGCACCAGGTTTTTATACAGTATCATTAACTGTTGATGATGGTAATGGACCAACCGCCAAAATAGACAGTGCTCATGTGGAAGTAGTTTCACCAACATCGGTTCCAAGTGCAATTACTGGAGTTACAGTTCCTTGCGAGAATGATATAGAAACTTATTCTGTTACTAATGTAGCCAGTGTATCATACACTTGGACATTACCTGCAAGTTGGACTGGAACAAGTGTAACAAGTGCTATAACAGCAACTGTTGGTGCAACTGGAGGAAATATAACAGTTACTGCCAACAATGCATGTGGTAGTAGTTCACCTAGCACAAAAGCAGTTACCATTTGTATTCCTGTTGGAATAGATGAAGTAAAAACAACTGGTATAAGTATTTATCCTAATCCAGCAAACAACATCATTAATATTGAAAATGTATTTAATGATGTGAACATTAAAAACAAAGAAATAACTATTGTCGATGTGTTAGGAAAAACAGTGATACGTTCAGTTGCTACAAACATTATTCACCCAATTGATATTTCGATGTTGAGTAAAGGATTGTACTTTATTCAAATAAATAACAAAACGATTACTCATAAATTTATTAAAGAATAGAAAAAAATGATGAAAAAACTAATACTATCAGTTTCCTTATTTGGATTATTTCTTCTATTTGGAAATACAGTTTCAGCTCAAGCGACAATTGCTGTTGTTCAAAAAATTGATGCGGCAACAAATTCGGCAATCACATCAATTAAAGAGAATAAATCATTAAAAGATGCTGAAAAAGAAAAATTTGTTTTACGAATAGAAACTTTTGCTAGTGCAGCCAAAAAAAATGAGGATGCTAGAGCTATTGAAGTTTTTGAAGCCGAGTACAATCGAATTGCTGAGAATTATAAACGAACTACAGGAAATGAACTTCCAGAATTAATAGCTAATAAATAGTTTTTATAAATTTTATTTAAAAAGGGAAAGAAGCTAGCTTCTTTCCCTTTTGTATTATATTTATCCCAATGAAAAAAATGAGATTTATAAGTTCTACATCTATCTTTCTTCTACTAGTCATTGGAGGTTCTTTACCTGCTCAAAAAAGTTTTGATAAAAATTATTATTTACTTGATTCCCTTCATTATAACGAATATTCTACTGATGATATTCAAACAATTGATACTGCATTGAAAAAATACCACATTGCTAAACATGATACCGCACGATTATCAGCCCTTGAAATCATAACAGAAAACATGATGCATGATGATTGGGCGAAATACAATCTTTTGGTAAAAAAAATTGCATCAAAAGCACTTAAAAAAGAACATAATAACATTCTTAAAAAAAGATATTTAGAATCTTTAGCAGGAGCTTTAAACAATATGGGGGTTATCTATCTACAAAATGGAGAAATGGCCAAAGCCATTAAATATTTTCATAAAAGCTTAAAGTACCAAGAAAAATTAGGAGATAAATATGGCACTTCAATGGCATTAAATAATATTGGAACTATCTATAACAATCAAGGAAACACAAATAAGGCATTAGAATATTTACTAAAAAGCCTAGCAATTAGAGAAGAAATTGATAGTAAAGTTGGAATAGCCCAGTCGTTAAACAATATAGGAAGTATCTACTACAATTTAACTGACTATCCTAAGGCTTTAAGTTATTTTAAAAAAAGTTTATCTCTATACGAAAAAGCTGGTGATAAAGAAGGAATAGCGTATTCTTATAGCAATATCGGCAATGTGTATGACAAACAAAAAATACCTCTTGGACTATCCTATCACTTAAGAAGTTTAAAAATTAGAAAAGAAATTGGTGATAAAAAAGGAGAGGCTCATACACTATTAAACTTGGGGGAAACATACCTCGAAAAAGGAGATATTAATGAAGCTTTTAAATATGCAAATAACTGTTATGTTCTTTCCTCTCAGATGGGATATTATGAAAACATTGAAAAATCAAATTTCTTATTAAGCAGAATTTATAAAAAAACTAAAAACTACCAACTCGGGTGGGAGGCTTTTGAACAATATGTGAGTCTCAGAGACAGTGCAACGAATGAGAAAAACAAAAAAATTGCTTTCAATCAAGACAGTAAATATAAATTTGAAAAAGAGCAAGCCGTTAGAGATGCTGAGTATAAAAAAGAATTAGAAATTATTGAAGAGAAAGAAAAAAAACAAAAAATAATAAGCTTTTCCATTGCAGCAGGATTAGTATTGGTCTCCATTTTTTCATTTATTGTTGTATCAAGGTTAAAACTAACCCGGAAACAAAATATCATCATCGAAAAACAAAAAAGAATGGTAGATATCAAAAATAAAGAAATTTTAGACTCTATTACTTATGCCAAAAGAATACAAGAAGCCATTTTGCCTCCAGTAGCTGATTTAAATAAACATTTAAAAGATGGCTTTGTTATTTATAAACCAAAAGACATTGTTGCAGGAGATTTTTATTGGTTAGAACCAAAAAATAATACTGTATTATTTGCTGCTGCAGATTGTACTGGGCACGGTGTTCCTGGAGCTATGGTAAGTGTTGTTTGTAACAATGCATTAAACAGAGCAGTAAGAGAATATCACTTAACCAAACCCAATGAAATATTAGATAAAGTTAGAGAATTAGTTATTGAAACTTTCGAAAAAAGTGATCAAGAAGTTAAAGATGGAATGGATATCGCATTATGTTCTATTGATTTTGATGTAAATAAGCTAAGCTTTTCAGGAGCAAACAACCCAATTTATATTGTTAAAAATGATGTGCTTCTAGAAATTAAAGGAGACAAACAATCTATTGGTAGGTTTGCTGGTTCTAATCCTTATATCTCACACGAAATAGATTTGGAAAAAGGGGATAGCATTTACCTATTTACTGATGGATACGCTGATCAATTTGGAGGTGAAAAAGGGAAAAAATTTAAGTATAAACAATTAAAAGAAGTACTTATTTCTATTCAACGATATACAATGAATGAACAGCAAAAAATTATTAATACTACTTTTAATAATTGGAAAGGTGAATTAGAACAAATAGATGATGTGTTGATGATTGGAGTAAAAATTTAAGTAAAAGAACCTCTTTCACTTCTTTTTGCTAACGAGTATGACTTTCATCATAATATGAGCAATTTAATTGATAAATTTTACTTATCATTTATAAATTTATATACATTTGTTCCCTAAAATCTAACAAAAACTTATCAATTAAAAACATAAATTATGTCAACGATAAAAGAAGAAGTCGAAGCTTTTATGGCACCCATTAGAAAAAGAAATCCTAATGAGCCTGAATTTTTACAAGCAGTGGAAGAAGTGGCAGAAACAGTTCTCCCATACATCGCAAAACATCCAGAATATAAAAAAGCAAAAATATTAGAAAAAATGACTCATCCTGAAAGAGCAATCTCTTTTAGAGTGCCATGGTTTGATGATAAAGGAGAATTTCAAATAAATACTGGTTACCGAGTTCAAATGAACAGTGCAATTGGTCCTTACAAAGGAGGCTTGCGTTTTCACCCTACAGTAAATCTTAGTGTAATGAAGTTTTTAGCTTTTGAGCAAACATTAAAAAATAGTTTAACTTCATTACCAATGGGTGGAGCTAAAGGTGGTTCTGATTTTGACCCAAGAGGAAAATCTGACAATGAAATTATGCGTTTTTGTCAAAGTTTAATGACAGAATTGTTCCGTTATATTGGTGCAGATACTGATGTTCCTGCTGGAGATGTAGGTGTTGGTGGTAGAGAAATAGGCTACCTTTTTGGGCAATACAAAAGATTAACCAATGAATTTACTGGTGTATTAACTGGTAAAGGAATGTCCTTTGGAGGTTCATTAGTAAGACCAGAAGCTACTGGTTATGGTGCTGTTTATTTTACTCAAGAAGTTTTAAAAAATGTAGGTGATACGATTAGAGGAAAAACGGTTTCGATTTCTGGATTTGGAAATGTGGCTTGGGGAGTAGCAAAAAAAGTAGAAGAGCTGGGTGGTAAGGTAGTAACAATTTCTGGACCAGATGGTTACGTGTATGATGAAAAAGGTGTTACTGGAAAAAAAGTAGATTACATGTTAGAGATGAGATCTTCTGGAAAGGATAAAGTAAAAGATTATGCTGATAAATTTAAAGTGCCTTATTTCCCAGGAAAAAGACCTTGGTCAGTTAAGGTTGACATTGCCATGCCTTGTGCTATTCAAAACGAAGTAGATGTGGATGACGCAAAAGAATTAATAAAAAATAAAGTTCCTTATTTGATTGAAGTAGCAAATATGCCCACAACATTAGAGGCTTATAAATTATTGAAAGATGCGGGTGTTGTTTTTGCTCCTGGAAAAGCAGTAAACGCTGGTGGTGTTGCTACATCTGGATTAGAAATGTCGCAAAACTCCTTACGTATGAGCTGGTCAGCCAAAGAAGTTGATGAAAAATTGCACCAAATAATGATTGCCATACATAAAACGTGTGTTAAGTATGGTTACGATAAAAAAGCTGGAAAAGTTGATTATGTGAAAGGAGCTAATATTGGCGGTTTTGTTAAAGTTGCAGACGCCATGCTTGCCCAAGGATTAGTTTAATAGTTCTCTTTTTTAATAATTACAAGCCCCACTTCTTGGGGCTTTTTTTATATCCAATTTTTAATTTAGAGGAACAATAAATGCCTCTTTAATTTGATGTTCTTGTTTTAATTTTTCTAGGAGCTGGCTTGCTTCTTCTTTAGAATTTGCTTCACCATAAGTAATTTTCATCCACTCCCCTTTTTTAATTTTCATTATTTTATCTAATGGGATGTGATGTTGTTTGCAAAAACTATTTACTCTGGTCTCAGAAAATTCTAAAAGGGATAATAATTGAACAGTATATTTAGTTGTAACTTTATTAGCTATTGAAGGAGTTGGTTTCTCCTTAACAATTGGTAGGGTTGGTTTAGGGTGTTCAACTTTTGGTTTTTCATTTACTACAAGTGGTTCTGTCTTAGTAACTTCTTCAACTGGTTCTTCTTTAACAATCGAAAGTTCTGGTTCTGAATCTTTTGCAACAGGTTTTTCCTCAACAATAGGTAGCGGTATTTGTGTTTCTACAATAGGTTCTTCTTTTTCTATTGGAGGTACTGGTGCCGTAACTTCTGCATTAAGTTCTTTCTTTACAAGAGGTAAAGAAGTTGGTTTTGGTGTTTCAACCGTAGCTAATATTCCATTTCCTTTCAAAATAATTTCAGGTAAATTAAGTACTTTCTTTTCTTCATTTCTTGAATATTGAAGCTCGATAGGAAAAGCATATTCGCCATTTCCACCAAGAACAATACCTAACTCTACATTTATTATTCCATTCGTTGGAATAGCCATGATGTAAAACTTGATGTAATTTTCATTTCTATCAGAAAATAATTGATTATTGGGTGATGGTTGGTAAGTATGTTCGTTATTGATTAAGTATTTTATTCTTGCAATATCAACTCCAATTAATCCCGATATTGTTGTTTTAATTGTGTACTCATTAGCAGCACTACCAGGTTGAATATTATAAACAGCACTTACTTCTTGACAAAATAGAGATTCTGAAAAGAATAGCAACAGTACAAAAATAGTTAAAAATCGAAGCATAATTTTAGTTTTGTGATGGCATAAATATATAAAATGTTTTGAAACTTTCTGAAAAGTAAGTTAGATAGGTTCTACTAACCTAAATAATCAAAGATGTTAAGCGGTATTATCTTTTCATCAACATTTTTTCTAAAATATGATGTTAACCATTACTTCGTAATTTTAAATAAAGGTATATTTGCTTTTATAATTAAAACCTATTCATATGAAATCAAGTATTTTAATCCTGTTCATTTATGTTGTTTCTTTCATAAACTTATCGGCACAATCATTAGCATTAAAAGAAGGAAATATTCGTTTTATATCTGAAAAGAAAGGAATTTCAGCAGAAAACACGACCTTTAAAAGTGAAATAAATATCCAAGAAAAAAGCATCTCTTTTTCGATAACTATTAAAGGATTCATTTTTAAAAAACCTAAAATGCAAGATCATTTTAATGACAAAGTAATGATTTCAGAAACATTTCCAACTGCCTCTTTTAATGGTAAAATAATTACTACTGAAGATTTATCCAAACCAGAAACATACGAGGTAAAAGTGGAAGGAAATATGCAGATTAAAGATGTGAAAAAAGAATATAATGCTAATGGAACCATAAAAATATCAGCAGATGGCGTAGCTGTTAAATCGGAATTTATGATCAATAAAAAAGATTTTAACATAGAAGGTTTCTATGCCAACATGACCGATGACATTATTAAAGTGTTTTTAGTCTCAGTTTATCATTAACGCTATTGTGGTTACTTAATAACCCCCAATTCTTTACCCACTTTTTCGAAAGCTTTTATCGCTTTATCTAAATGTTCTTTGGTGTGTGCAGCAGAAAGTTGTACTCTAATCCGTGCTAAATCTTTTGGCACAACAGGGTAGAAAAATCCAACAGCATAAACACCTTCTTGTAATAATTTATTAGAAAATTCTTGTGCTAACTTAGCATCATACAACATTACTGGGACAATTGCAGAATCTCCATCTCTAATTTCTAATCCTACCTTTTTAATTCCTTCTTTAAAATAATTGATGTTATCTTCTAATTTATCTCTTAAATGAGTGGAACTGCTTAATAAATTAAAAACCTCAATAGCTGCACCAACAATTACAGGCGACAATGAATTTGAAAACAAATAAGGTCGAGAACGTTGACGCAACATTTCTATTATTTCTTTTCTGCCTGATGTAAATCCACCCATTGCCCCACCTAATGCTTTTCCTAAAGTAGAAGTAATAATATCAACTCGTCCCATCACATGGTTATGTTCGTGAGTTCCTCTTCCTGTTTTTCCAAGAAAGCCTGAAGCATGAGAATCATCAACCATTACCAATGCATCGTATTTTTCTGCTAAATCGCAAATTTGATCCAACTTAGCTACATAACCATCCATAGAAAAAACTCCATCAGTAACAATAATTCTATTTCGTTGTGCTTGCGAAACTTTTAATTGTTCTTCTAAATCTGCCATATCGCTGTTTTTATAACGATAACGTTGTGCTTTACACAAACGAACTCCATCAATAATTGAAGCATGGTTTAACTCGTCAGAAATTATCGCATCTTCTTCTCCAAACAAAGGCTCAAAAACTCCTCCGTTGGCATCAAATGCAGCAGCGTAAAGAATGGTATCTTCTGTTCCTAAAAAGTTAGAAATTTTCGCTTCCAATTCTTTATGAATGTCTTGCGTTCCACAGATAAACCGAACCGACGACATCCCATATCCATGCGTATCTAATGCTTTTTTTGCTCCTTCAATTACTTTTGGGTGCGATGATAATCCTAAATAATTGTTCGAACACATAATTATTACATTTTCACCTGTAGAAACTTTAACCTCTGCTCCCATTGGTGTAGTAATTATCCGTTCATTTTTATATAAACCTGCTTCACGAATGTTTGTTAATTCGGTTTGAAGTTCTTGTTGTAATTTCCCGTACATAATTTTAAAATATTTAAAAAACGAATGTAGTTCTTTTTTATAAATTTATTACTTGATTTTTTGTCATATTTTTGTTGTTTATTAACTATGAAAAAGATACTCGTTATCGATAATTACGACTCCTTTACCTATAATTTGGTTCATTATATTGAATCCAATCCAAGTTATAAAGTTGATGTTTTTCGTAATGATGAAATAACATTGGATAAAGTTGGAAAATACAACACGATAATTCTTTCTCCAGGCCCAGGATTACCTAAAGATGCAGGTATTTTACATGAAGTGATAAAAACTTTTGCTCCTACCAAAAAAATATTAGGCGTTTGCTTAGGCATGCAAGCTATAGGAGAATTTTTTGGAGCAACTTTAGTAAACCTAAGCAATGTTTATCACGGCATTGCAACTCCTATTCAGGTGTTGAATAAAGAATGTTCATTGTTTAAAAATTTACCACAACATTTTATTGTTGGCAGGTATCACAGTTGGGTAATCTCACGCAAAAATTTTCCGAAAGATTTAATCGTTACTTCAATTGCAGAAAATGAACAAATAATGTCTATCCAACATAAAAAATACAATATTTACGGTGTACAGTTTCACCCAGAATCCATTTTAACAGAATATGGAAAAGATATTATTGCTAATTTTTTGGCAATTTAACTGTTAACATCTATTCAGGCATTGTCGGTATCTTTTTTTTATTTTTCTGAATGTTATCATTTACTGATAAATAAATTTTTCTGGTTGTAGGATTAGGATAAAAATTAAAGTTGTTAGGATCAGAAATCTGCTCAATTCCTGTTACAAAGGATTGCATTTGAAAATATAGAGGAAAAATGGTCTTGACTGGCCCAGCCGAAAGAAGGCAACTCAACAGAATCTGTTATTAGCATGTTAAATTCATTAGGATATGCCGGATCATTAAAATTGAGAAAAAAATAATCGTTTTGAAAAGTGGCGTTGTATATGTTAAATAGTGATGTATCTTGATTAAACAGTGCCGTATCCCACCTTATAACAACAGGATATACATAATTAACAGCACTAATGAGAAATCCATTTGTACAAGGATTTGTAGTGGGTTCAGCTCGTACTTTACCAGAGTCTGTAACATTGTACTTTAAATAGACCTTAAAACTTGTATCATTTGGCATAAATTGAGGATATTCTCCCAACAAAGTATCCCCCCACCCAAAAGTAGCAGTAGAATCCCAAACTGCCCAAACCGTATCTTTACCCACATTTGCCCCTAAAACAGAGGAATCATTTACGCTAAAGAGTGAATTACCGACTGTATTTACTTTTAGCAAAAAAGTAGAA
>Ga0100377_1001623_pt1 | contig 19307 bp, 16 predicted proteins | sample CryGeymeta201501_FD_83664 | JGI IMG/M metagenome (GOLD analysis project Ga0100377, IMG submission 83664) | Groundwater microbial communities from Crystal Geyser aquifers in Utah, USA - Crystal Geyser metaG 2015-01 | ecosystem: Environmental > Aquatic > Deep subsurface > Groundwater | place: USA...
CCTCTCTTCCGTCGATCGTGAAAACCTGCGCCGGGAGCTGTTGCAGGCCGGCGCCGAGCAGATCATCGACGATTACGCCGCCCTGCCCGGTGTATTCCGGAGACACAACACTTAATTCATTATGTTCTGAAAACAGTGCTTCTCGAATCGGTCTGGGTGCTGTCTTCCCCATTGGGCTATCAGCTTGACAGGGCTAAGGTGGTGGGGCGGGTTCGGCACATACTCGGCCTGCCGATGATTGTTATGGAAGAAGCGCAACAGACGGCGCAGGCCCTTGGGTGGTATGAAAAGGGAATGGATTTTGGAGATGCCCTGCATCTTGCTGCCAGCCAGCACCTGAAAGGTTTTGCCACGATGAACGTCAGACTGACGCGGGAGGCGTCACAAATGGCGCCGGCGAGCAACGTGATGCTGGTCAGATGATTCCCCGTCCTCTCTCCGGTATTCCGCCTCGCCCCTTTCTCCAAACTCTTTACTCTGTCTTGCATCCTTTCTCATGAATGAGCCTCTGACAGGCAGCGACAACGTCCGGGTCGTACCGGGAACCGCTGTTATTTGCAAGGATGAAAATCCCCCCCCCTTCGACGGGGGAGGGAAGGGTGGGGGGACATTAATGATGATCGCCTAACGGAAAATCCGGCGGCGCTCCGGATCGTACGGAGGCTTCGAAAGGCGTGTGGCCGGAATCGCCTCCCGGGACACCTCAATGGCAAAGCCGTCCGGAGCATCCGCATCGGCGGCGGACAGATAACCCATAGCGATGGTCTTCCCCACCGTATGGCCATAGCCGCCGCTGGAGACCGCCCCGACAACCTTGCCCCGGCAGGTGATCGTCTCCCCGCCGGAAAGCAGGAGCGGCCGGTCATGATCCAGCGCGAAGGTACAGAGTTTCCACTTTGCCCCCCCCTGTTTGATCTTCAACAGCGCATCCCGACCCTTGAAAGGTCCCTTGTCCAGATCTACGGCAAAACCGATTCCGGCGTCGTAGGGGCTGTAGTCGGGCGACACCTCGGCGCCCCAGTAGCAGTACCCCTTCTCCAGCCGGAGCGAGTCGATCGCCCGATACCCGGCGTTGCGGACGCCGAGGTCGCGGCCGGCCTCCCAAAGGTTCTCGTACAGATGGGCGGCATATTCCGGCGGCATGTAGAGCTCGTAGCCCAGTTCGCCGATGTAGGTCACCCGGATCGCCAGCACCGGGGCATAGCCGATGATGACCTCCCGGCATTGACCGAAGGCGAAACCTTCGTTGCTGAAATCGTCGTCGGAGAGACGCATCAGGAGTTTGCGGGAGAGGGGTCCGCAGACATTAATCATCGCAAAGGAGGAGGTTACATCGCAAAGCAAAACCGAACCGTCTTTCGGCAGGTACCTTTTAAGCCACATGAAATCGTGCACCCCGAAGGCGGCGCCGGTGATCACAAAGAAGCGGTCTTTTGCCAGGCGCGAGATGGTGATGTCCGCCTCGACCCCGCCCCGGTCATTGCAGAGCTGGGTATAGACGGTCGTTCCCACGGGACGGTCCACATTGCCCGCCGCCATGTCGTTCAGAAAGGCCGGCGCCCCGGATCCAGCCACCTCGAACTTGCTGAACGAGGACTGGTCGATCAGGACCACCGCCTCCCGGGCCGTCCGATGTTCGGCGGCCACGTGGTCAAACCAGTTGGGAATCCCGAATGTTAGCAAATCTTCGGGCGTTACCCCGGGCGGGGCGAACCAGTTGGCCCTCTCCCAACCGAATTTCGCCCCATAGACGGCCCCCTTGCCCTTGAGCAAATGATAGAGCGGCGATCGTTTCACCCCCCGGGCCGAATCGTGCTCCTCATACGGCCAGGAGATGGTGTAATGCTTGCCGTAGATCTCTTTGGTCCGTTCGACATTGTACCGGAGACTCCGGTGATGTTGACCGAAGCGGCGGATATCGAGGGGCCAGATGTTAAGGCTCGGCTCCCCCTCCACGATCCATTCGGCGACCATCCGCCCGGCCCCGCCGCCGGCGGCAATCCCGAAGGCGTTGAATCCGACGGCAACAAAGCAGTTATCCCGTTCCGGCGCCGGTCCCAGCATGCAGTTGCCGTCGGGGGTGAAGGCCTCCGGTCCGTTGACCAGACGCGCGATCCCGGCCGCGCCGAGGCAGGGCGTCCGTTTTATCGCGGCCTGGGAAATGGACTCGAAGTGGTCGAAATCCGGCTCCAACAGCTCCTGGGTGAAGCCCTTGGGAATTCCATGAATCGCCCAGGGGATGCCGTCCCGTTCGTAACCGCCCATGACAAGCCCCCCGACCTCCTCCTTGTAGTAGAGCAGGCTGTCCTTGTCCCGCAGCGTCGGCAGGCCCGTCGGCAGTCCCGCGATCGGCTCGGTGACCAGGTATTGGTGCTGGAATGGAACCAGCGGGATATTGACGCCCATCATCCGGCCGATTTCGCGGCCCCACATCCCCGCCGCGTTGACAACCGTCTCGCACCGGATCGTCCCCCGGTCGGTCACGACGGCATGAATGCGGTTGTCCCTGATCTCGAAACCGGTGACGCGGGTCTTCTGCTCCACCGTGGCGCCCCGGTTAATCGCCCCCTTGGCCAGCGCCATGGTGAGTCCGCTCGGATCCGCCTGGCCGTCGGAGGGCATGAAGGCCGCGCCGATGATCCCGTCCATATCGAGGATCGGGAAGATCTGCAGCGCCTCGGAAGGGGTGATCATGTGCATCTCCAAGCCGAAACTGCGGGCCGTGGTGGCCCCTTTCTTCAACTCGAAGAGCCGCTCCTTGGTGCTTGCCAGATGGAGACAGCCGCAACGCTTCCAACCGGTGGTGAGACCCGTTTCCGCCTCCAGTGTTTCGTAGAGGCTGACGCTATGCTGGAGCATCCGCGTTACATTCCGGTGGGAGCGGAGCTGTCCCACCAGACCCGCCGCATGCCAGGTGGAGCCGCTGGTCAGTTCACCTTTTTCAAGGATGATCAAATCCTTCCATCCCAGTTTGGTCAGATGGTAGGCAATGCTGCACCCCACGATGCCGCCGCCGATAATGACAACCCGTGCACTGTCGCGCATGATGCCCTCCTTTGATAAAAAAAGGCCGCCGCTTCCCGAAAAGTATCCGGCTCACTTCGCTTGAGCTGAACCGAGCGCCCTTGTCAGGGCGGGGACAACCTCGAAAAGATCGCCGCGGAGGCCGTAATCGCATTTTTGGAAAATGGGCGCATCGGGATCGTTGTTGACGGCCACAACCACCTTGGCAGTCTTCATCCCCGCGAAATGCTGAACGGAACCGGAAATTCCGCAGGCGATGTAAAGCCTGGGGCTGACCGTTTTGCCGGTTTGGCCCACCTGCATCGCATGAGCTGCGAAGCCGGCGTCCACGGCGGCCCGGGAGGCGCCGACCGCCGCCCCGAGAACGGATGCACACTCTTTGAGGATCCGGAAGTTTTCCGCGGAGCCGAGGGGGCGACCGCCGGAGATGATGATATTGGCCTCGGAGACATCCGGCCCCCCGGAGGAACCCTGCTTTACTTCCCGGATCACCAGCCGTTTCGATGTCGGGACCGGGGCCTTGTAGGTCAGGATCTCAGCCTTCCGGGGATCGACGATTTCGGGGAAAATATTGGGTCTGATCCCCAAAATCCAGGGCCGGACGTTCAGTCGAAGGGTCGCCGTCGTCTTGCCGGAAAAATGCGATTTCTTCACGACGCCGGAACAAAAATCGATATCCAGGCAGTCCAGAACCAGAGGCGCCCCTTTCAGCGAGGCCACCCGGGCCAACATATCCTTTCCGACTTGGCCGGCAACCCCGAGGAGCGCGTCCAGACGAAACACATCCATCGCGAAACAGAGCGCCACAGCCCGCACCTCCGGAAAGGATTCCGGGTTCGGTTCCAGCGTCTGGATTGCCACGATCTTATCCGCACCGTAACGCTGCAATACCCCGCGACAGGCCTCTGCGTGATTGCCGAACAGCAGGGCGTAAACCTCGCTCTCTCTGTCCTGTCTTGCTGCGGTCAGGGCCCCGAGATGGGTCTTCTTGACCTCGCCGCCCTTCTCCTCAATGAGAACGCCGATCCTCGTCATAGCCTCCGAACCAGTCCTTTCACCGGATAACGCGCCTCGAATTCCACCCCATCCCCACCCTGACCAGCCTTGAAGGGGAGGGAGCAAATTGATTCCGCTATAAGACTTTCGCCTCTTCCCGCAGCAGGCGCAGAAGCTCCCGCACCATCTTTTCTGGATCGCCCTCCAGGATCCTTCCCCTGCCCCGGTCGGGCGCCGCTTGAAGGCAGAGGAGCTCCACCGCGGGAACGGAAGACGGGAGGCCGAGATCGGCTTGGTTGATCACCCGGATCTCCTTCTTCTTCGCCTTCATCATGTCGGGAAGGGTGGGACAGCGCGGCCGGTTCAACCCCTTGGCGGCGCCGACGACGCAAGGCGTTGTCATCTCGATCACCTCGCGGAGGTCCCCTTCGATTTCCCGCTCCACGGCAACCCGGCCTTCGGCCATCGAAAAGGCCGTCACATTGATGGCCACGGGCATGTCGAACAGGACCCCCAATCGGTAGGGGATCTGCATCCCTTCCGTGTCGACCGATTGCCGGCCGGTCAGGATCAAATCCGGGGAACCGTCCAGAGAAATGGCCCGGTGGAGGAGGCGGCCCGTCTCGACGCTGTCCGCAAAATAGGCGTCCGTCCTCACGAGAATCGCCCGGTCGGCGCCCATGGCGAGGGCCGTCCGCAACGTGGAGGCCGCAACCGCCTTTCCGACCGTAACCGCAACAACTTCGGCGCCAGAGCCGCTTTCCCGGATCCGGAGGGCCTGCTCCAGGGCGTACTCGTCGTAGGGATTCATGACAAACTTGACGGTCTCATCAAAGGCCGTCCCACCCAGCGGTCTAATGTTGGCCGCGGTGTCGGGCACATGCTTTACGCATACGTAAATCTTCACTCGAAAATACACCTCAAATCCCCCTCTATCCCACTTTGTTAGAGGGGGACTTCATTTTAGTGGGGGAGGGTTAGGGTGGGGGTGAAAAGTGGTTGTATTTCAGAGAGTGTTTTCCCCCTCCCCTTCATCCCCTCCCGCCGGGGGAGGGGAAAGTTGTACGCATTCCCTCCCGGAACATCACCGCTTGCCGAAATAGTTTCGGACAAACCGGACGAATCGCTCGTTTTCCTTGTCCACGCCGGGCGTGACCCGGAAATAACCGTCCCTCCCGTGGATGGTGGGAATCTTCTTCAGGAAGATCTTTTCCATTTCCAACGCGGCCGCCAGAATTTCGGCGGTGGTTTTGCCTGTCATGGTGGCATCGACGAGCATGTAATTTCCGTGCGCCGGATAAGGCTTAAGCCCGACCTTTTGCAGTTCCGCAAAAAAAATGTCCATCCAGCGTTTGTTATGCGCTACTTTTATGGCGATCTCCTCCGGATTATCCAGGATCGCCTCCGCCGCCGCCATGGCCATCAGGCTCACATTCCAGGGTAAAAACATGGTATTAAAGGCGTTGACCATCTCTTCCGTTCCTACAAGATACCCTAAGCGGATACCGGCAAATCCATGGGCCTTTGAGAAGGTGTGGGAAAGAAACACATGGGGATATTTCTCAATAAGATAGGACTTGGAGGGAATTTCCGGATGGTAGTGCAGATAGGCCTCATCCACACACAGCGGGATGCCCGTCTCGCAGAAGCGGATCAGGTCCTTATCCTCAATAAAGATCCCGGTGGGGTTATTGGGATTAATGACCAAAATAAGCTTGGTCCTGGGGGTGATCGCCTTCAGCATCCCGTCGACATCATACTGGAGATCCTCTTTTCGGAGCGGAACCGAGACCACCTTCCCGCCGACCAGTTCCGCCCGGGGCGGAAAAAGACCAAACGTGGGATTGGAGACGATGAATTCGTCGCCGGGCTGGAGGAAAATACGCATCATCGAGTCGATGATCTCCGATGAACCGTTGCACAGGGCGATATTTTCCGGTCCCAGGTTGTGGAGTTTACCAATCTTGGTTCGCAATCTTTTCATACTGTCCGGGTAGCGGTTTCCCTGGGACAGGATATCCGTAACCGCCTTGATCACCTTCTCGGAAGGGGGCAGCGGATTTTCATTGAGCATCAAGCGACCGTAATCGGGATTTGCCCAAGCCTTATCCAGGATGCTGGTATCGTATTCCCTTGCGGTGGTCAACCATGGCACAAACCAATCTTTTAACGGCTTCATTTTTCTCTCCTTTCATCGCTAACGTGAGAAATCTGCAATGCACTTTCCCGCAAATTCGACCATATCGTCGGTGGCCTTCGAAAACTGCTGCGCCGTCTTCACCAGCGATGGATGAGTGTTGTACTCATCCCGGGAATAGCCATCCTCCGCATAGGCCCGTTCGAAATAGGGTACGCGCAGCAGCTTGTCCAGCACATCCTTCGGTATCTCATGATCGATGCGGTCCTTTATAAAATGGATGTTTTCCTGACCCGGAAAATGGATCACCTCATCAATAAAAGTTGGCGGACAGGTGACCACGATGTTGGCGCCCGCCTTCTCCTCCAGATGCCAAAGCCTCCGCACGCCATCCACGGTCGGTCCGACCCGTAAAGAGCAGGAGAGGAGCTTGCTCGGATAGTTGCCCTTCTTGAGCAGCCGGTAGGCCTTCTTGAAGATGGCCAGTTCCGCCAGACGGACATCCCCCTCGGAAAGTTCAACGCCCTTTTCCCTTCCGAAATCCCTTAATCCGCCCAAGTCGCCGTAGCGGGCCTCCATGTGGGTGATCACCGACCGCCAGCGCGAAAGATCCACCCGATTTGCCTTGGCCTTTTCCAGCCCCCTTTGCACCGATTTTGCGCAGTCCATCAATTGCGGCAACACAAACGTCAGGGTATTGTTGGTGGAAATTCCGCGAGCGGTCAGCTCCTCAATGACCGGGTATCCCTCCTTTGTGCCCGGCACCTTGACCATCACGTTGGGGTTGATCGCAGCCAGTTCCGCGGCCTGCTTCAACATGGTCTCCCTGTCGAAGGACTTCCGCGGATCCACCTGTCCGGACAGGAAGCCTTCGCGAAATTTTGTCTTTTCAAACAGCGGCAGGAACATATCGGAGCCCCGTTTCACGACCTCCGTATACAGAAGCCAGAAGAGGGACTCCTTATCGATCCCCGGATGATTCCTGATCATGCCGAAAGTGATCTCTTTCCAATACGGCTCATCATCCTTGATGGCCTGGAGAGAGAGGGAGGGGTTGGTCGTGACGCCGCGGAAAAGCGACTCCCCCGGATTCTCGGTATTGTACATCCGGCCAAATTGACGCTTCAGCGTCTGTTGATCCCCCGCATCCGCCTTGGCAAGCAACTTTCGACACCAGTTTTTGAAAATGACCGGGGATGAATCCCACCAGATCTCCATCCCGGGACTCACCTGAACCAGCGACTCCAACAAGTTATTTTCCCTCATGCTATCCCCCTTATCTATCCATATTTTTGTCTATAGAGCCAATTGTAAAACTCCCAATTCTGTCATTCCCGCGACCTTTCTGGGCGGGAATCCAGCTTGTAACAGCCTGAAATCATGGATGCCCGATAAGAGCATTCGGGCATGACAAAACGTTTTGCAATGACCTCTATAGTGTTTATATGTATGTTGATGGCGCAAGCCCCCCGTCATTTGGCGGCACTCATTCCGGTAAGCCCGGAACTGCCGGTGGTCAACCGCATGATAATCAAAAAGAGCGCAACGATAAACACCACCACGGTACACATCGCGTTTGCGCTCGCCGTGCGGCCATCCACATCGAGAAAGATGATCTCGATCGCGGCCAGCTTGATCTGCGCCGAAACCAGAAACAAAACGGCGCTGATCGTGGTCATGGCCCGCATGAAAAAGAAGGTGGTCGTGGAGAGAAAGGCCACCTTGGAGAGCGGAAATACGATCCGGGTGAAGGTGGTGACCGGTCCGGCGCCCAGACTGACCGCCGCCTCCTCGACCGACTTGTCGATCTGCTTGAGATTCGCCGTCCCGGAGAGAACCCCCAGCGTGAAATTGGCAATCACGATGTTGATGATGATGATCCAGATTGTGCCGTAAATCAGGAAATAGGGTTTGTTGAAGGCGAGCACGTATCCCAGACCCAGCACCACCCCGGGGATGGCCGCCGGCAAAACCGACAGGGCGTAGAGAAGTTGCTCGCCCCTTGGCTTCTTCTTTTCGATGATATAGGCGGCCACCAGGGTGATGGAGGCGCCGACGACGGCCACCACGAGGGAAACCAGGAGGCTGGTCCAGATGGGTGCGTACTTGATGGCGATCATGTCCCGTAGAGCTCCCGGTTCCAGTACGCGGTTCCAGAAAGCGGTCCAGAGGGGAACGCTCGCCCCGAGCGACGGGAAATCAAAATGTTTCAGCGTGAGCGAGAAATCATAAGGCCAGGTGCGGACGAAAGAGCCGAGAAAGACCGTGATAAAGACCAGCAGGATGCAGGAGGCGATCAGGGCCGAATAGGCTGTGAAGGCCCATTTTTTCAGCGGTCGGGAAGGCTGGATAAAAGGGCGCGCCTGGCCGCTGATCATCGCATAGCTCTTCCGCGTCAGGTAGTAATTGATCGCAAAGGCGGTGATCGACGGGATCAGCAAAATCACGCTGATCGTGGCGCCCAGGTCAAACCGTTGCAAGCCGAAGACCTTGTTTACGATCTCCGTCGCCAGGACCGAATAGTCCCCCCCGATCACCACCGGGATGCCGAAGTCGGTAATGGTCAAGTTGAAGGTAAGGGCCGCGGCGCTGGCGATCCCGTACTTCGCCGACGGCAAGGTCACCTTGAAGAAGGTTTTCATCGCGGAGGCGCCCAGGCTCTGCGCGGCTTCGTCGAGGCGCGTATCCACCGCGGAGAGCGTGGTATAAAGGATGAAAAGGGCATTTGGAAAACAGTAGAGAATCTCTCCCACGATGATCCCCGTGGCGCCGTATATATTCCAGCTCGTTCCCAGAAGGTAGCGCGTAATGACCCCGTTGCGACCGAACAGCAGAATAAGCGCGAGGGCCTGGATGATCGTCGGCGCGATGAGCGGCAACGTGGAGATGGTATAGAAAAACCCTTTGCCCGGCATGGTCGTTCGGGTGAGACCATAGGCAAACAGGAAGGCCAGCATCGTGGTGATGACCATGGTCGCCAGGGAAACAAACATGCTGTTGTAAAAGGAGCGGAAGATTCGGGGTTCGGAGAAATAATCCACGTAATTTTGGAGGGTGAAAACCCCGTCCTTGAAGAAACTCAACCGGCAGATGTCCACCACCGGATAGAGAAGGAAAACGGACAGAATGACCAGCAGAAACGCCATGATCACGCCGGTGAAAAGGTTGTCGGCGGAAAACCAGGTGGAGAATCTATTTCCGGAAGGTCCGACAGGGTTCATCCTCTCCCCCCTCCTTCCGGAAAGACCAGAAAGGCCTCGGGAGAGCAGTAAACATAAACGGGATCCCCCCGCTTCAAGTCGCGCTGTGCAAACTCCTTTTCGATAATGTCGGAAATGATCTCCTCCCCATCCATATGGATCAGAAGTCGGACGGCGGCGCCCTGAAAAACCACCACATCGATCCGGCCTGCGACGAGGTTCATCGGTTCGGCGACCTGGGGGTGCGGCGCCTTTTTGAACACCTCCACATTTTCCGGGCGGATCGCCAGCGATACGGCTTCGTCCGCGGCAGCGCCGTTCTCCATCACCTTGATTTTCCTCCGGCCGGTATCCACGACGCCGTGGGTCCGGCGCCCATCGAAGAAATTGGATGTTCCCACAAAGTCCGCGACAAAGCTGCAAGACGGGTTCTTATAGATGTCGATCGGCCGTCCCACCTGCCGGAACTGCCCGCCTTCCATCACCACCACCCGATCGGCAATCGAGAGGGCCTCCTCCTGGTCGTGGGTCACATGGATCATGGTCTTCTTCAGTTCCTGCTGCAGCCGCTTGATTTCCGCCCGGAGACGGAGCCGGATTTTTGCATCGAGGGCGCTCAAGGGCTCATCGAGGAGGAGCACCTGAGGATCCGGGGCGAGGGCCCGGACAAGGGCGACCCGCTGCTGCTGCCCGCCGCTCAACTGGGCCGGATAGAGGTTCCGCCAATTGGACAAACCGATCAGGTCGAGCATCGCATCCACACGTTCCGCAATGGCCTTCTTCGGCATCTTCCTCATCTTCAAACCGAAGGCGATGTTCTCCTCCACGGTCATGTTCGGGAAAAGGGCGTAGGACTGAAAGACGATTCCGAATTCGCGTTTCTTGGGAATGAGATCGTTGATCACGCGGTTGTTGAAGATCACCTTTCCTTCCGTAACCGTCTCAAATCCGGTGATCATCCGGAGAATCGTGGTTTTTCCGCAACCGCTTGGCCCCAGAAAGCAGATGAACTCCCCTTCCCGGATCTCCAGATCAACATGATCCACGGCGGTAAGGCCCCCGTAGCGTTTCGTCAGATTTTCCAGCCTGAGGTCTCTTCCCATGGGCCTTCCTCGCTTGGATGTTGAGCGTTCTATACAGAGTACGGGTAAAAAAATGTCACGGTTTATATGAAAATGCCCCACCCCTCCCTCCCCCTCGACGGGGAAGGGAGGGGTGGGGGTGATTTTCATCCTTCGTTGTGCCCAACTTGGGGCATGAGGGTTACTTGGAGAAGAGGCCCTCCCACTTCTTCTTGATAGCCTCGCTGTTCTTGGCCTGCCAGCCGAAATCCATCGGATAGAGCTTGATTTCGGACAGTTTGGGCAGATCCGGCCGGGTCGGAATCCCGGGTAGGGTCACGCCATACTTGAATTTTGCATACTCTTTCATGGCGTTTTCCGTGACGGCCCAATCCAGGAATCTCTTGGCGGCTTTTGGATTCTTTGCCCCTTTGAGCAGCGCGTTGGCCTCCACCTCGTATCCCGCCCCTTCAGCGGGGAAGACAAATTCGACCGGGAAGCCCTGCTTTTTCTGCTCGGCCACGACGAAATCAAATGAGGCCCCCACGGCAAACTCGCCGGCGGCGGTCATTTTTGCCGGCCGGGAACCGCTTTTGATATACTGGCCGATGTTCTTGTCCAGCTTCTTCAGGAACTCCCAGCCGTCTTCCTTGCCCTGTTTCGCGCCGTACATCTGAAGGATACTGGAGATCTGAAGGAATCCCGTTCCGGAGGCCACCGGATTGGGCATGGTAACGAGCCCCTTGAATCTCGGGTCGAGAAGATCGTTCCACCCCTTGGGCATCGGCAGCCCCTTCTCCTGCAGAACCTTGGTGTTCACGCAGAAGGCGGCAATGTACATATCGATGCCCACGTATTGATACTTGGGGTGAACAAAACGCTTCTCGAGCTTTTCAACGCCTTTGGGTTTGTACGGTACGAACATCCCCTTGGGGATAAATTCCTCCATGCCGGTAACCGCCCAGCCCCAGACCAGATCCGCCTGGGGATTGTCCTTTTCGGCCAGCATGCGCGCGCCCAGTTCCCCTGTTGAAAGGCGAATGATGTTGATTTCCAGGTCCGGCATATCCCTTCGGGCCGCCTCGAGATATTTTACCGTTTCATCCGTCTCGAGCGAAGTGTAAACCGTGACCTTTTCCGCAGCGCCCGCATTGAATGCCAGACACATGGCCATGATACCGACGACAACCATAATCCCTGCACGTTTCATACGCCATCCTCCTTCATTTCCTGTTGATGTTTGCCGTTTAGACAATCTTTTCAAACCATGAAGCCCGTCCGCCCAAATACCATGCAAGACCTTTGAATTTCTCCCATACGTTCTAAGTTTGCATCCCCGTGAAGGCGGGAATCCAGTCTTTTCAGGATCTTCTGGATTCCCGCTTTCGCGGGAATGACAAAGTCGGGGGTATTTTTCAAAGGTCTCAATGTATGATCCATCGTACTCTGACTTTTGGAACGGCGCAATATGAACCTGAAAGGATACAGTGACTGAGTCATGAGGAAAGCTACTATGAATCCAGTTTGCGGTCAACCGCTTTTTCATGCCCTGTTTTACGCTAACGTAAAAAAGTCCAAAATCCCCTCCCCCGTCTGAGAGGGGGAGGGTTAGGGTGGAGGTGATCATTTCCCCCTCCCCTTCATCCCCTCCCGCCCGGGGAGGGGAGATTTTACAGAATGCCCATAAAATCCCCCTCTATACCCTTTTGAAAAGGGGAACTTGAAATAGAGAAATCCTTGAGTCAACGACATTGACTTAAGGTTCAAACCGCGCACGGAACGGAGCGCCCGGAAAGAAGCTGCAGACGGAAGCGCCGGGTAACCAGGCTTTTCCGATCCAGAAGCGAGAGGAGGTCGCCCAGCGGAAGGAGTCGATAATCGAGCTTTTTTGCGGCGTGAATGAGACGAACGAAGTTTTCGCTCATCCGCCCGCCTTCGACTTCCGCATGAACGGGAAGAACGTGAATCCCGCCCTCTGCAAGCCCGGCGAGGATTGTCCGTTCCCCCTCTTCAACGCCCGTTTCTTCAAAGCAGGGAAGATCCGATGGAATCTCAATCAGACCGGCGCCTTCATGGATGAAGGGCGCCTTTGCCCGCGTGCAGCTCAGATAGTCGAAACCAAGGTCGCGGACCATGGAGAGGACCCGGTCGTCGATCAGCCACGCCGGGGCGCCGAAAGAGGTCGGCCTTTTTCCCGTCAGCGCCTCAAATCCGTCGATGCCGCGGCTAAACCAATCCCGTATCCACCCCTCCGGGCGAACGGTAAGCTCATCCTGCCAGCGCCGATGATCCCACGCATGAAACTGCGCCTCGTGGCCTTCCGCCACGATCCTCCGGACAAGCTCTGGAAACGAAAGGGCAATCTTCGGAGAAGGGAGAAGCGTCCCGTAGAGGGCTGTCCGGAAACCGTAGAGGCTGGCGGCGCGCGTCCGGACCATTTTCTTCAGGAAGCGGGGATTTTTCAGGAGCTGCAGAACGGCCCTCCCCGAGGCGTCCGGTCCGATGCTCAGGTAAAACGTGGCCCGGAGATCCATTTCCCGCAACAGGGAAAGAAGGCGGGGCACCCCAAGCCTCATTCCCTGGTAGGTATCGACATCGATTTTCAGCCCCAGGATTCGGATCACGCCATCTCCTTACCCCTCACTCCTCACTAACCTCATGCCCAGGCGCGTGCACAACGAAACATGAAAATCCCCCCGTGCCCCCCCCTTAGCAAAGGGGGGTTGGGGGGATTTTCATATAAACGGCTCGTTCTCCTCAAGGAAGGAGTAGAGGGTCATCCGCAGGGAATCCTGGAGCCCGATGACCGGCGACCAGCCGAGGAGGGTTCGGGCCTTTTCGATGCTCGGTTTCCGGGTGTAGATATCCTGATATCCCTTGCCGTAATAAGTTGTTGCGGGCACTTCAATAATTTCCGAATAGGTTTTGTCGCCGCAGTGGCCCGGATGTTCCATGAAAAGCTTTTTCAGCAGGTGAGCCAGTTCCCGGACGGAACACTCGTTATCCGGATTGCCGATATTGATGATCTGGTTCTTGCAGACATCGTTTCGGTTTTCCAGAATGCTGAGCAGCGCCGCAATGCCGTCGTCAACATAGGTAAAGCACCGCTTCTGGCTGCCGCCATCGACCAGGCTGATCGGCCGTTTCATCAGGAGCTCGGCGATGAACTGCGTCACCACCCGGGAGCTGCCTTCCTTGGCCGCATAGAGGGAATCCAGGCGGGGTCCGACCCAGTTGAAGGGTCTGAACAGCGTGAATTCCAGATTCCCCCGCGTGCCGTAGGCGTAGATCACCCGATCGAGGAGCTGCTTGCAGCAGGAGTAGATCCAGCGCTCCTTCTGGATTGGCCCCACGACCAGATAGCTCTCATCCTCCTTGAACTCCGGATCGGCGCATGCCCCATAGACCTCCGAGGTCGAGGGAAAGACGACGCGCTTGCGATACTTGACGCAATGTTTGATCACATTGAGGTTCATTTCGAAATCGAGGTGGAAGACGCCGATCGGGTCTTCCACGTAGAGCTTGGGCGTCGCAATCGCAACCAGCGGAAGGACAACGTCGCATTTCTTGACGTGATACTCGATCCACTCCCGGTTGATTGCAATATCCCCTTCGATGAAATGAAAGCGCGGATTCTGCAGGTTCTTGCCGAGACGGTCGTCGGAGAGGTCCATCCCGTAAACGTCCCAGTCCGTCTCGTCGAGGATCTTCTGTGTCAGATGGTGGCCGATAAACCCGTTAACACCCAGGATCAAAATCTTCATGATAACATCATCCCTTCCTTGTCTCTAAAATAGTGGATCATCCCGTCGCCGGTCATCCTTTCGCCCCGGATTTGCACATCGAGGAGCCGAATTCTCCCCCTCCCCGTCCGGACAAATACCAAACCCCCTTCGATTTCAACGCATCCGGGAGGTTTTTCCCCCTCCCCTCCGCCGCCCTCCTCCGGCGCACCCCACCAAATCATCAGCCTGGATCCATCCGCCAGTCGGCAGAAGGCGCCGGGATAGGGATCCGTGACCGCGCGGATCAGATTATAAATCCTCGCAGCCGGGAAGGACCAGTCGATTCGGCCGTCTTCCGGTCGGCGACCGCCGAAATAGCTCCCCACGGAGATATCCTGGGGTATGCGGGGCGCCCGCCCGATTTTCATCAACGGCAGGAATTCATCCAACAGAATCCCCGCCTCGACACAGAGCTTCCCGTAGAGGGTGAACGCGGTGTCGTCCTGGGCAATGGGCACGATCCTCTGCCCGACGATATCCCCCGCATCGGCCATCTTAACCATGTGATGGAGAGTAACCCCGGTCCGTTCCTCCCCGTAAACCAAAACCCAGTTCACCGGGCATCGTCCGCGATAGGCGGGCAGCAGCGAGCCGTGGAGGTTATACGCCCCCTTCGGCGGAATGCGGAGGATCTCCTCCGGGATCATCTGGCGGTAATAGAAAGAAAAGATCATCTCCGGATGGAAATTCGCGATCTTCTCCGCCCATTCCGCCCGCCGGATCTCCTCCGGGCACTCCACAGGGATTCCCCGCCCTTTTCCCCAATCCCGGACCGAACCGAACCAGCAGTTTTCTCCCGGATCATCCTCATGGGAAAAAATGCAGGCCGTCTCATACCCGGCGCGTTCCAGCGCATCGAGACCCGCGATGCCCATGTTGTGGTAGGCAAGAACCACGACCCTCATGCGGCCCCTCCGGTCGAAGATGAATCGCCTTCATAGACGCGCTCGATCACATACTCGGGCCGCTTGCGGACCTCGCGGTAGATCCGGCCGATATATTCACCGATCAGGCCGAGCGAGAAAAACTGGAGCCCCACAAAGACGAACAGGATGGCGAACAGCGTGAAAACCCCCTCCGCCGCCCAGACGGTCCCGTAAACGAGACGGGCAATCACGAGAAAGGCGCCGAAACAGACGCCGAGGGTCGCCAGCAGAATCCCGCCGTACATGATGAGTTTGATCGGGAATTCGGAAAAGGAGGCCACCAGGTCGAACTGGAGGTTGATCAGTTTTCGGAGCGGATAGTTGGATTTGCCGCCGTGCCGCTCCTCGTGGGCGACCTCGATCTCCGTCACCCGCTTTCCGAAGTGCGTCGCCAGCGCCGGGATGAAGGTGGCATGTTCGTGACAGGCGATCATCCGCTCCACCACTGTCCGGCGGTAGGCCCGGAGCATGCAGCCCCAGTCGGTCATCCGGACGCCGGTGATCTTCCGCGCCACCATGTTGACGATCCGGGAGGGAAGGATCCTAAACAGGGAATCTTTTCTCCCTTTCCGGATCGTTCCGACCACATCGTAGCGTCCCTCTTCCATCTTTTCGATCAGGCGGGGGATCTCCTCCGGCGGGTTCTGGAGGTCCGCATCGAGCGTCACGACGATCCCGCCGCGGACGATGGAAAAACCGGCCAGGATGGCCGCATGCTGTCCGTAATTCCGCGTTAGTTCCACCACCCGAACCTCGGGATCGATCGTGAATCCCTTCAGGATCGAAAGCGAGCGATCCTGGCTGCCGTCATCGACCAGGATAATCTCCCAGGGTCTCTTCAGGGCGGACATCACCGGCCGGATCCGGGCCATCAACGGGGGCAAGTTTTCCTCTTCATTATAAACCGGGATCACGAGGGAAATCATCTTTTCAAAATCGCCGTCATCCATTATTCCCGTCAATCTTGGCCCCCTTTCGGACCGCCCAGGATCTCCCGCACCGCGGCACAGACATACGCGACGTCCCCGTCGTTCATGTCGGGAAACAGCGGAAGCGACAGGATCCTTTTCGCGGCGCGTTCCGTTTCCGGCAGTTTCACGACCCCGAAGCGCTCCTTCACGTACTTCAGCAGATGACAGGCCGGAAAATGGAGTCCGTAACCGACGTTGTGATCGGATAACCGCTCCATGAACCTTTCCCGCTCCATGGCAAGGATCTTCACCACAAAGAGGTGGTGCGCATGGTCATGGGGATAGGACGGATCGCCGGGAAGCTCCAGGCCGGCGATCCTCTGGAGTTCTTCCTTGTAAAGCGCTACGAGTTCGGCCCGGCGGCGGTTGAATTCGGCAAGCCGGGAAAGCTGGGCTATCCCCAGGGCCGCCTGGATGTCCGTCAGATTGTATTTCCAGCCCGGCGCCTCGATGTCGTATTCGGGGTTGCCTCCTCTCCCGTAGCGCTTCCATGCGTCGCGTTCGATGCCGTGAAAACGCAGAAGGCGAAGCCTCTTTTCCAGTTCATCGTCGCTGTGGGCAATGAGGCCCCCCTCGCCGGTCGTGATGTTCTTCAGCGGATGAAAGGAGAATATCGCGATCCTCCCGAAGCCGCCGACATGAATCCCCCGATAGCGCGTCCCGACGGCGTGGGCTGCATCCTCGATCACGGTCAGACGATGACGATCGGCAATCTCCAGGATCCGGTCCATCTCCGCCGGCGCGCCCGCGAAATGGACCGGGATGATCGCCCTCGTCCTGGGGGTGATTCTGGCCTCAATGTCGGCGGCGTCGATGTTCAGCGTGTCGTAATGAATGTCCGCGAAGACGGGTCGGGCGCCGTGCAGCGAGATCATGTTGACTGTCGAGGCAAAGGTAAGCGATGGGGTGATCACCTCGTCCCCCGGACCGATGCCGAGGGCCGAAAGGACGAGATGCATCCCCGCCGTCGCGGAGGATAGGGAAACGGCATAACGAGCCCCGGTGAGGGCCTGAAACCGCTCCTCGAAGCTCTTGCAGAGGGGCCCCGTCGTAATCCATTGCGATCGCAGACAGGCGGTTACACTTGCGATTTCCGTCTCGCCGATGGACGGCCGGTTCAGCGGCAGAAAATCTTCCCGAATCTTCATCACGACCCCTTTTCTTTAGGACTTCTTCAACTCGACCAGCGCGTAGGCCTCATTATGCCACAAGACCCGAAGAGCGGGTACCTCTTTTTTCAATCTCTCCAATTTTTCGTCGTTCTCCGTGGCGCAATAGAGTCCGTCCGTTTCCCGAATTAGACGGAAGAAAGCATCGGAGGTGAGAAAATAGCGTTCCCGCTCCGCAACCGGAAGCTGTTGACTGCCATACCTCACCTCCCCGATGTCGTCAACAATCGGGGTCCTCTTCCCGGTGTAGAAATCGACCCCGTACAGCGACATGCCGTACTGGTAGAGCGTTGCGCCCGCCGGAACCTGTTTCCGGATCGCCTGCGAAAGCGGATAGGCGGACTTGTAAGGGGCGAGGTATTGCGCAACCGACGGGGTGAGGGTCACCACAAACAGCGCAAACAGCAGGTAGATCGTCGCAAACCACGCCGGCCCTCTCCTTCTTCGCATCCGATCCGGGAGAAAAAGGATCAGGATCTGGATGAGGAACGGGAATGCGACCCATGGCCACCAGGAGTCCCAGGAAACCCGATGTTCCCTCAGAAAGAGGGGGGCGACCGGAACGGCCATGAAAAGCAGGGACTGGAGAATCCCCGTCAACCGGTAGCGGAGCGGAGGAAGCTCCCCGGCGCCCCCCTCCCCCGGCCTCTCCTGATAACGGCGGAAGAGGTGACCGAAACTTAGAGCGACGGGAATAAATACCGGCGCGATGTACGGAATCAGTTTCGAGGAAGAGATTGAAAAGAAGAGAAAAATAAGGCCAAACCAGGTCAGCAGCAATCGCTTCTCGACGCTGCCGAACCATTTTTCGCCCTTTCCTACCCCCCGGATCGCCTCGGGCAGGAAGGCGCACCACGGAAGGGTCCCGGCCAGGATGATGGGGAGATAGAAATAGAAGGGCTGATAGCGGTCATGCATCCGGGTGGCATAGCGGAGCAGGTGTTCCTGGATAAAGAAAAAACGGAAGAAATCGGGGTTCTGCTGCTGGACAAGGATCAGCCAGGGGAGCGAAACGGCCGAAAAGATCAGGATGCCGATGGGGGAGAACAGGGCGAAAATCTCCCGCCAGCGGCCGGAGATCAGAAGCCAAATCACCACAACGCCGAACGGAAACGCGATTCCGATCAACCCCTTGGCCAGAAACGCCAGCGCGCTGAAAAGATAGAGGAGGTAAAGCCATCCCTTTTTCTGTTTTGCCCCGGCAAAACAGTGAAATCCGGACCAGATCGCCATGCAGACGAAAAAGGCGAGCGGCATGTCGAGGATGTTGATCCGGCCGATGGCGACATGATAGAGGAAGGTGGTCAGAACGGCGGCCGCATAAAGCCCTGTCCGCGCATCATGAAAAAAGAGCCCCATGCGATAGACCAGCAGGATGCACCCCCACGCTGAGAGGGCCGCGAAGAGGCGGGACGAGAACGCGTTCTCTCCGAAAATCCGGAAAGCGACCGCCGTCGCCCAGTAGACAAGGGGCGGTTTCTCGAAATATACAGCCGCTTTCAGCCGCGGCGTTACATAGTCGCCGGTAGCGTTCATCGCGCTGGGGATGGCGCTGTACCGCCCTTCATCCGGCTCCATGAGGGGGGTGAATGGTAGCGGAACCAGATAAAGCAGCAGCGGGATCAGAAAGAGAACGACGATTTTGATGGACCTGTCCTGCACGACCAACCCCCCGGAATGCCCATAAATCCACTGTTTTTGCGGGAGTGTTTATTCCACAGATCGGCTGGCATTGTCAAACGATTAATCATAACCCGTACAGGTGAATAGACTGAAGGTGTAAGGCTGTCAGCACACTTCAGCCTTCAGCCTAAATACATGAGGGGCCAGTTGCCGTCATTCTTGACATGAGGGTCAATATGTGCGAATTCACAACGGGCGCAGGATCACATTCGGGTCCATCCATCCTGTGCGGTGGAGGTCCAAAACGATCTCCGTAATCGAGTGGAAAAAGGCGGAAACGGTCGGCGTCATCACGATTGATGCTGCAGGGTTAACCTGAAAGCGGGTTTATTAAACATGCACCGTCTGATCAACC
>Ga0100377_1001625_pt1 | contig 19294 bp, 17 predicted proteins | sample CryGeymeta201501_FD_83664 | JGI IMG/M metagenome (GOLD analysis project Ga0100377, IMG submission 83664) | Groundwater microbial communities from Crystal Geyser aquifers in Utah, USA - Crystal Geyser metaG 2015-01 | ecosystem: Environmental > Aquatic > Deep subsurface > Groundwater | place: USA...
AAAACTAACAAAAAAAGAAACAGAAATTGCTCAACGGCTTTTAACTGAAATACAAAGCAGGTTAAATTACCTCTTAAATGTTGGGTTGAACTACCTAACTCTAAATCGCTTATCATCAACGCTTTCAGGCGGAGAATCGCAACGCATAAATCTAGCAACTTCATTAGGTAGCAGCTTGGTTGGGTCGATGTATATTTTAGATGAACCAAGCATTGGGCTGCACTCAAAAGACACCGAAAAATTGATTACTGTTTTAAAAGATTTACAGCAATTGGGCAACTCTGTTATTGTGGTTGAACACGATGAAGATATTATTAGGGCTGCAGATGAAATTATAGATATTGGACCAGAAGCAGGAAATTTAGGTGGTGAAGTAGTTTTTAACGGAATTTTCAACGCACTTTTAAAGCAAAACAACACATTAACAGCTAATTATATCAACGGAAACTTACAAATAGAAATTCCATTAAAAAGACGAACTTGGAAAAATAAAATTGAGGTATTTGGTGCAAAAGAAAACAACCTTAAAAACATTGATGTAACTTTCCCGTTAGGAATATTCACGGTGGTAACTGGTGTGAGTGGCTCTGGAAAATCTACTTTAGTAAAAAGCTGTTTGTTGCCCCATCTCAAAAAAATGTTTGAAGGTTATGGAGAAAAAAGTGGAAGCATTACTTCCATTGCTGGAGATATTAAAAGTTTGAAAGGGGTTGAATATGTTAACCAAAACCCCATAGGAAAGTCATCTCGTTCTAATCCTGTTACTTATGTAAAAGCATACGATGAAATTAGAAATTTATTTTCGGACAATAAACTGGCTAAAAACAGAGGATACAAACCTGCTCATTTTTCTTTTAATGTAGATGGTGGTAGGTGTGAAAATTGCAAAGGAGAAGGCGAAATTACGGTTGAAATGCAATTTATGGCAGACATTCACTTAACGTGTGATGAATGTAAAGGCAAACGATTTAAAGAAGAACTGTTAGAAGTTAAAGTAGGCAACAAAAACATCAGTGAAATTTTAGATCTAACCATTAACGAAGCCATTGCTTTTTTTGATGGACTAACTGAAAAAAATGCAAAAAAAATTGTTGAAAAACTGTTACCCTTGCAAGAAGTAGGTTTAGGATATGTTCACTTAGGACAATCATCTAATACATTAAGTGGTGGTGAGGCTCAGCGAGTTAAATTAGCTTCATTTTTAAGTAAAAAAAACACCAACGAATACCTACTTTTTATTTTTGATGAACCTACTACTGGCTTGCATTTTCACGACATTAAAAAGTTACTAAAAGCCTTCAATGCACTTATTGTTCAAGGACATTCAATTGTAGTTATTGAACACAATTTAGATGTGGTTAAATGTGCCGATTGGGTCATTGATTTAGGTCCGGAAGGTGGAGAAAAAGGTGGAAATTTAGTTTTTGCAGGTACGCCAGAAGAAATGATTAAAAGCAAAACATCTGTAACGGCTAAGTATTTAAAAAGCAAATTCAGTACTAACTGACGTGTTAAATTATTATATTTGCACGTAATTAGAGTTTGTCCATAATGCCCGATTTCTTCGTTATTCTCAATCTTCAAATCAGTCATGTACTTTAGTACACTCCTGATTTTCAGATTATCGAAACCTCGAACTCGAACATTCTAACTCAAACTCTGGACTTTAAAGACAGACACTAATTAATTCAAGAATTATGGAAACTAAACTAACATTGAGATTAAATGAAAATATCATAGAGAGAGCCAAAATTTATGCTCGAAGTCATAAGATTAGTCTTTCTAAGATGATAGAATCATATCTTGATAGTATAACGAAACAAAAAGATGAGGATAAAAAGATTTCAATTACTCCATTAGTTGAAAGCTTGAGCGGTGTAATTGATTTACCATCTGATTTTGATTATAAAAAGGAGTATCGAGATTATTTAGAGAAAAAGTATAAATGAAAAATATATTTGTCGATACAAACATTTTGATTGATTTATTGTCCAGAAGAACGCCATTCTTTGAGGAAGCAGCAATGTTATTTTCACTTGCAGACAAAAAGAAAATTAAATTAACGGTATCATCTTTAACGATTGCAAATACTAGTTATACGTTATTGAGACAAATGGATGCTAACAAAGCAAAATCAATTTTAAGAAAACTAAGATTAATAGTAAAAATTTTACCTTTAGATGACAAGATTATTGGATTAGCTTTGAATGACGAAACTTTTACAGATTTTGAAGATGGACTTCAATATTTCACTGCTATTGAAAACGGACAAGAATTGATAATAACAAGGAATTTAAAAGATTTTAAAAATTCAAAATTGCCAACAATGACTGCGATGCAATTTATTGAAACAATGGAAAAATAATTTGTAAAAAAAATCAAAAAATGATAACAAAAGAAGAAATTGTAAAAAACTGGCTCACACGCTACACAGGTTTACCGCTAGAAGATTTTGGTAAGTACATCTTGCTCACTAATTTTAATAATTATGTGGATTATTTTGCTCAAATAAACAATGTTCCTGTTATCGGCAAAGACAAAGCGATGCCCAATGCTACTGCCGATGGAATTACGATAATTAATTTTAGTATGGGAAGTGCTAATGCCGCAACCATTATGGATTTATTAAGTGCCATTGCACCAAAAGCGTGCTTGTTTTTAGGAAAATGTGGTGGACTAAAAAAGAAAAATAAAATTGGCGATTACATTTTACCCATAGCAGCCATCAGAGGCGAAGGAACATCAAATGATTATTTTCCTAAAGAAGTGCCTGCATTGCCTGCCTTTACGTTGCAAAGAGCTGTTTCAACAACCATTAGAGAGTTTAGTCGGGATTATTGGACAGGCACGGTTTATACCACCAACAGAAGGGTTTGGGAGCATGATGAAGGTTTTAAAGATTATTTAAGGAAAATTAGAGCTATGGCTGTTGATATGGAAACCGCAACTCTTTTTATTACAGGATTTTACAACAAAATATCTACGGGAGCCTTGTTACTAGTTTCCGATCAGCCAATGATACCCGAAGGAGTTAAGACGGATAAAAGCGATACAGTTGTTACCAAAAATTTTATGGAAGAGCATATTAAAATCGGAATTGCTTCGTTACAAGAAATTAAAAATAATGGGATGAGTGTGAAACACTTAAAATATTCTTATTCTGAAGATTAAAATGGATTATACAAGTATATTAAAAGATTTAAAAAATAAAGTATATCACCCTATTTATTTTCTTTCAGGAGAAGAGCCTTATTATATTGATTTAATATCCGATTACATTGAAAAAAATGTGTTAGATGAGGCTGAAAAAGAATTTAATCAACAAATTATTTATGGTAAAGATACGGATATAACCACAATTATAGGTTGTGCAAAACGATATCCGATGATGGCAAATCACAATGTAGTTATAATAAAAGAGGCTCAGCATTTGGATAAGCAGCTTGACCAATTAGATAAATACCTTGATCAGCCGACCAAAAGCACCATTCTTGTTTTTTGTTATAAATACAAAAAACTAGATGGCAGAAAGGCTTTTACAAAAAAAATTACCAAAGCAAGTGTTTATTTTGAGTCTACTCCTATTTATGAAAACCATGTCCCTAAATGGATAGAAGAATATCTTAAAGAAAAAAAATATACCATAGAACCCAAAGCAACAATAATCATTGCTCAATCGTTGGGTACTAATTTAAGTAAGGTTGCTAATGAGTTAGATAAATTAACTATTAACATATTACCTGGCAATACAATAACAGCAACAGATGTTGAAAAAAACATAGGGATAAGTAAAGATTATAGCTTTTTTGAGTTCAACAATGCAATGGGTGCAAGAGACATATTAAAAGCCAATAAAATCATACATCATTTTGCAAAAAATGAAAAAGAGTATCCTATCCAAGCAACAATAGCTATTTTGTATAACTTTTTTACTGGGGTTTTAAAATACCACTATACCAAAGATAAAAGTCAAAATAATGTGGCTTCGGTGTTGCGTATAAATAGATTTTTTGTAAAAGATTATGAAATTGCAGCTAAAAATTACCCTATAAGAAAAGCTGTGAAAATCATAGAATACTTGAGAGAATATGATTTAAAATCGAAAGGCGTTGATAATATTTCAACATCAGGAGGTGAATTGTTGAAAGAATTAGGTTTCAAGATTTTGCATTAATGAATTTGGCTGTAAAGTCCACAGTTTTCAGTTTGTCGGTTACTAAAATTTCTAATCTCTAATTACAAGCTAAAACACTCTTTTTTCAACCAATCTTTCATGAGTTGAACCATCTCTTTTTGTAATGTTTGTCCTTTATCTTCGTTATATTTTTTTTGAATTTCAAGTTTCAACTCGTCCATATTTGCTTCTGGTTTCACTTTTTCTTCATTAAACCAATTTTGGATAAATGCTGGTCGAGGACCCCAAGTACCTATTTCATTCAATTCTTGGTCTAAACAAATTAATTTTGGAATAGCTCTACCACCATTGGTTAAATAATTATCAATTACATCCAAATTTTCATCTCTAAACAACAATCGAAAAGAAATGGCAGGATTTGATTCAGCAATTTTCGCCAACACTGCAATATTTTGAGCGGCATCACCACACCAAGTTTCTGTTAGCACTATCCATATCATTTTTTCATTCAAACAATCTACTGTTTTCAACACATCTTCAGAAGGTACGGTTGTTTTATAGGATCGTTTCAATCTCGAAAAATTCAATTTAGAATACTCAATCAACTCTTCCGATTGATTTTCTCCCGAGGTTTTTCCTTCTATTGCATGTTGTTCTGCTATTTTATAATATTCCTCAAAAGAAATACTTTTATCTAGGTGTTGTTGTGTTATCATAATTAATATTTTTTTGTGCAAATTTACACACTTAACAATAAATATAAGCATTAAATGGAATTAAAAACCACTTCTGACGGCTCGCATACAATTTTTGATTCTTCAATAAACGAAACCTATCATTCTATTCATGGAGCTATTCAAGAAGCTAAACATATTTTTATTGAAGCAGGTCTCAAGCATAAACAACAACTTTCCGAAATCAACATCTTAGAAGTTGGTTTTGGAACAGGTTTGAATACAATCCTAACACTGATAGAGGGACAAAAAGCACCCCTAATTTATACTACAATAGAAAAATTTCCACTAAACATATCCATCATTAAAAAATTGAATTATAGTACCCAATTAAACTTAACAGCTACCCAAGAAAAATTATTTTTAAAACTTCATACGTGTACTTTTAAGAATATACATCAAATTACTCCAACTTTTAAGTTTCTTAAAATTGATAATGCACTTGAAAATTACCAACCAGCAACTAAATTTGATATCGTTTATTTTGATGCTTTTTCTCCTGAAAAACAACCCGAACTCTGGCAACAATGCATTTTCGAGAAAATTTATGCTTCCATGAATAGAAATGGAATTTTAGTTACCTATTGTGCAAAAGGAATTGTAAAACGTGCATTAATTGCTTCAGGTTTTAGCGTAGAAAAACTTCCTGGTCCACCTGGAAAAAGAGAAATTATTAGGGCAATTAAAAAATAATTTTAAGTTTATAACATTTTTTTATTATTTTAGCAATCCTAAAAAAATAAGAATGCAACAACAAAAGTGGATATACATATTCTTTTTCATACTTTTTGTAAGTACGAATTCAGTAGTTGCTGAGGATAATGATAAAAATAAAGATACGCTCTCTGCAATAGTTATTTCTTCAGACAATCCAATTTACTGCAATATTTCTAAGCTTTCTGGAAATGAAATTGTACAACTCATAGATTCCATTTTAGATTTAGATGTAATTCCTAAAGAAATTATAACAGAATTGAGTGCTTATGCTGAAAGTAGATTATTGAAAAATGAAATAACCAATGCATTAACCTATTTTTATGATGATTCTCCTTTCCCTGCTCATTCCGTTTATCAAAAATGGGATGAAAATAACATATTTCCTTATGATGACCAATTAACAAAAGAAGACACCACTTTATTGTTAACACTCACCGATTCTACTAATCATTGTAATTATTCACCTCCTATAGTTAATCCAGTTATTACTTCAAATTTTGGTTGGAGAAATGGAAGAACACATACAGGTATTGATTTAGATTTAGAAGTATGGGATCCTGTTTATGCTGTTTTTGATGGAATGGTGCGTGTTGCAATAAAACATCCTGGTTATGGAAGGGTTGTTATTATTCGTCATCACAATGGATTAGAAACTTTATATGCTCATTTGCATCGTTTCAAAGTAAAAGCAGGCGACATTGTTGAAGCTGGTCAACTTATTGGTTTAGGTGGTAGTTCGGGACATTCTTCAGGGAGTCATTTGCATTTTGAAGTACGCTTTAAAGGTAAATCCATTAACCCTAGAAGTATAATTTCATTTAAAGAAAACAACCTTATTAGCAGCCAAATAGAATTAATCAAACAAAAACAGGATTATGTTGCGTTGCCTACAGGCGTTGAATATCATACCATTGAGCGTGGTGATTTTATGTTTAAAATTGCAAAACTTTATGGTTTGTCTGTTAATCAACTTTGTGAACTCAACGGTGTAAACAGAAACAAATCCTTAATTGTTGGACGAAAATTGAGGATAAAGTAAAGTGTCTTAATTATCTACTTCAAACTCATTAACTGCTCTTCTAGCACTTTAATTTTTGCTTCTGCATCGGCTTTTCTTTTTTGCTCTGCAGCTACTACTTGCTCAGGAGCACTACTTATAAATTTTTCATTAGCTAATTTTTTTTCTGCAATAAGCAATGAACCTTTGGCATATTCTAACTCCACTTTTATTTTTTCTATTTCAGCCCCCACATCTACATTTCCTGTTAGCGGAATAAAATATTCATTCGATTTTACTACAAAAGAAAATGCTCCAGTTACTTTGCCATCAACATAAGTTAAATTAGATAAATTGGTTAGTTTAGAGATAAAGGTATCTAAAGCTGTATTAATCGGTTCATTTTTCTTAACCATTAATTCCAACTGGTCTTTGTTAGGAATGTTTTTCGTTTTTCTAAAGTTTCTAATTTCAGTAATTACATTAGTGGTATAGTCAAACGCTTGCAACAGTTTTTCATTTACCGCTCCTGCTTTTGGGAAATCCAACAACATAATGGTTTCTCCCTCTTTTCTGTCTTCTAAATTTTGCCACAACTCTTCGGTAACAAAAGGCATGAAAGGATGTAATATTTTTAGTAACTGCTCAAAGTAAGCTTTAGTAACTTTTAAGGTTGCTGCATCTATAGGTTGTTGGTAGTCAGGTTTTACGCCTTCTAAATACCAAGAACAGAAGTCGTTCCAAATTAATTTGTAGGTACTCATCAACGCATCAGATAAACGATATTTTGAGAAGTTATCATTTATAGTTTCTAAGGTTTCATTCATTTTCGCTTCAAACCAAGCAATCGCAATTTTAGCACTTTCGGGTTGTTCTAAGGTAGTATCTACCTCCCACCCTTTTACCAAACGGAAGGCATTCCACATTTTGGTAGAAAATTTACTGCCTTGCTCACAAAGCGTTTCATCAAACAACAAATCGTTTCCTGCTGCAGCACACGATAACATTCCAAAACGAACACCATCAGCTCCATACGTATCAATCAGTCCTAAGGCATCAGGAGAATTCCCCAAGGATTTACTCATTTTTCTGCCTTGTTTATCCCTTACCATTCCAGTAAAATAAACATCCTTAAACGGTTGTTCGTTTTTAAACTCATAGCCTGCAAAAATCATTCGGGCTACCCAAAAGAAAATAATATCCCAACCTGTTACCAATACATTAGTTGGATAATAATAATTAAAGTCTGTTTTATCTTCTCCAAAACCATCAAAAACAGAAATAGGCCACAACCATGATGAAAACCAAGTGTCTAACACATCTTCATCTTGAATTAAATCCTTTTCTGTTAAATTATTATTGCCTGATTTTTCTTTTGCCAATTGCAAAGCTTCTTCTTTGGTTTTGGCTATTACAAAATCTTTTTGCTCATTGTAATAAAAAGCCGGAATTTGCTGTCCCCACCACAACTGACGAGAAATAGGCCAATCTCTAATATTTTCTAACCAATGTTGATACACATTTTTAAACTTAGCCGGAAACAACTGAATGTCATCATTCATTACGTGTTTTAACGCTGGCTTTACCATTTCATCCATCTTCACAAACCATTGCAAAGATAGTTTTGGTTCTACCACTGTATCAGGATTTCTTTCTGAATAACCCACATTATTAGTAATTTGCTCTGTTTTTTCCAATAAGCCTAGCTCTTGCAAAAAAGCAGCTGCTTTTTTACGGACTACAAATCGATCTTCGCCAATAAAAATTCCTGCGACTTCACTTATGGTTCCATCATCATTAAAGGTATCTATCACCTCCAATCCATGCCTTAATCCGATTTCATAATCGTTAGTATCATGAGCAGGAGTAACCTTTAACATTCCTGTACCAAATTCTCTGTCAATATAATCATCGCAAATAATAGGTACTTCACGATTAACCATGGGAACAATTACTTTCTTTCCATGTAAATGAAAATATCGTTCGTCTTTTGGATGTACACAAATAGCTACATCACCCATAATCGTTTCTGGACGAGTAGTAGCAACGGTTACATAACCTTTTTCGCCAACAATTTTATATTTTACATAATATAAGTTAGAGTTTACTTCCTTACGGATAACCTCTTCATTAGAAAGTGTTGTTTGAGCTTTTGGATCCCAGTTTACTATCTTCCAATCTTTATAAACATAACCTTTATTGTATAGCTCCACAAATGACTGAATAACTGCATCAGACAGTTTCGGCTCCATGGTAAAACGTGTTCTCTTCCAATCGCAACTTGCACCTAAACGTTTTAGTTGGTCTAAGATGATGCCTCCGTATTTTTCTTTCCACTCAAAAGCGTGTTCCAAAAACTTTTCTCTGCCGATGTCCCTTTTATTAATTCCTTGTTCTCTCAACAGGTTTACTACTTTAGTTTCTGTAGCAATAGAAGCATGGTCGGTACCAGGCACCCAACAAGCATTGTAGCCCAACATTCTGGCTCTACGAATTAATACATCCTGAATGGTATTGTTAAGCATGTGCCCCATGTGTAAGACTCCAGTTACATTTGGCGGAGGAATTACTATGGTATAAGGCTCTCTTTCATCGGGTACTGAACTGAAAAAATCGTTTTTCATCCAGTAGTCGTACCATTTCTTTTCAATGTCTGTAGGATTGTATTTATTGTTGATGCTCATTAATAAAAAAATTAAAAATTGAGCCGTAAAATTACGCTAAAGAATAACAACAGCAAAGCGGATTATTTGAGAAATGAAAAATAAATTATTATATTTTTAAGTATTGTAGTTTCTCGGTGCGTCATTCCTTTACTTTGTCATTTCGAGCAAAATTTTACGAGTTGAGGAACGAAACTCAGAAAAATAAAGTTGAGAAATCTTGTTGGTTAGGAAATGAGATTTTAAATTGAAGATATAGGTCAATAAATAAGAAGATTGCTCGACTTCGTTTTTCTGTGCTGTTTTACAACAACACGAAAAACATTGCTCGAAATGACACCACTAAAAAAGTTCCAAAATAAAATAGATTCCTGTTTTTGCTATGCTGCTATATTTACTTATTTGATACTAGGTGGATTATTTTTTATATTTTTGGAGAGAATAATTATTTAATGAAATTCCAAACAAAATAAAAATACATATTGAAAAAAACAATATCAATATTTCTATTTTCAACTTTACTAATAGCTTGCTTTTGGAAAGAATAATTATTTAATAAAATTCCTAACAAAATAAAAAAATACAAACTACATTATGATATGAGAAAAAATTATTTAATTTTTATATTGGTTATACTAATATCATGCAGAGCTCCAAAAATCAACATTTTCAATTCAAATGGTCAAAAACATGGAATTTGGGTAGAGTTGTATGATTGTAATGGCTCCATAAAAGAGTTAACAAAATACAAAAAAGGTATTAAAACAGGTTGTTATCGTTCTTTTTATGAAGTAGGGAAAATTGAAACAAAAGGAAAGTACAAGAAAGGTAAAGAAGTCGGGGTTTGGAAATTATGGGATGTTGATGGCGTGTTATTAAGAAAATGGGGGATTAGAAATGATACCGTAATAAGAGGAAGAATAAGACAACCAGCTAAAATATAAGGTAGTGTTAAAATCTAATTTACAAAACTAACGGTTACTATTTATCAGTTTTTTTAAACATGAAAAAGAACAAAATATATACTTTTGAACTAGCTTCTAGAGAAGATACTATAACAGGGATGATAATTGATTATTCTCAAGAATGGATATTTATTAAGTATATTCCTGATAATTTTTTTCGTACCTCAAAAATTTCAGGAATGACGTTGTAGGGCGGTTTGTGCTGATGTGTTTTCTATTTAGCATTGCTCTCATTCTGTGTGTCATTCTCGCGAAGGCGGGAATCTCATATTAAACCACACAGAATAGTGTCTATAAGAAATGTTTTCAAAATAAAAAGTATCTTTGTTAGATGTTAGATGAATTTTAAAACTTTTAGCATTGAACTCAATTCTTAAAGTTTATGAAAAAACAGTTACTCACATTAATTACATTGATTTTAATTCTTCTGACAGCTTGCGAAAATGAATGTCAAGTTGTTAAAGAGGTTCATAAGAATGGGCAAGAAAGGGAAGTTTTTATTTACCCTAATTGCAATGATACTACTTATTATCTTCGTAAGTGTTTTTATGAAAATGGACTCATCTCTAGTGAAGGTTATTTTAAAAATGGTATTAAGATTGGAAAATTTACATCATGGGCGAGTAATGGAAATAAGACTGCTGACTGGGAAGTTGTTGATGGTGAAGAACATGGATTTATTCAATGCTGGTATGACAACGGTATAAAAAAGAGAGAATTAACTGTTAACAAAGGAATTAAAGATGGTCTTTATAAAAATTGGAAAGAAGATGGTAGTCTTAGTGTTGAAGGAAATTATAAAAATGGAAAAAAGGAAGGTAAGTGGAAAGTCTGGTGGGAAGACGGTAGTTGGCGTATTTTAAACTACAAAAATGACACTCTTTGGGGATTTACCTACGAGTACTTAATTGATTCTTTAGAAATAACTCAAGTTATAGGACAATATGAAAATGGACTAGAGACAGGATTATGGAAGTGGTTTGATAAAGATAGTGTGTTATATGAATCGGTAGTTTACGAAAATGGAGTTATCAACGGAGATTATTTAAAGTACTATCCTGATGGAACACTTAAAGAAAAAGTAAGTAAAAGTGAAAATGATAAGTAAAATAAATTTTAAAATAATACTTTTTTTTTACCCTAACCTTTTCGTTTGCAGTGAGAGTTGAAGAGTTGCTAACAACGAACTAATAATCTTTCATAAAGAGGAAAAAATCACTCCTCTGATGTTATATTCTCGCTGCTATCGCAACTTCGAACAACATCTTTCTCCTCTCAAGAGGAGAAAAGTCAAATTAATCGAGATTCTAGATAATTTTCTTCACACCTCAAAGATGTGAAAATGAAAATTAAAAAATTGTTGTAATAGCTATTTATATTCAATAAGCATTGTACCTTTGTACTGTACAAAAACAACTAAAATCATGAGTAAATTTTCTTACGAAATAAAAGCAGGTAAAGGTATTAACACTATCATTTTTGGCTGCAAAAGAGAGCTATTAAAACGAACCTTAGGTGAACCCACAGAAAAAGAAATATACAACGCTACTGAAGAGGAAGATTACCAAACAGAAGATTGGCATTATGATGAGTTAGAAACTTCTTTTTCTTTTGATGAAGAAGATGGATGGCGTTTAACCACTATTGCTACTAGCTCTCCTGAAGCAACTATTAAAGGTAAAAAACTAATCGGTTTATCTGTTGATGAAGCTTTAGCCCAAACTGAAGGTATGGACTTAGGAGATAATCAGTTAGAAGATTTCTCTGATGAAGGGGAAAATCAAAAATTAATTAGCTTTTTAGATACAGGTATCAACCTTTGGTTTGAAGATGATGTGCTTTCTGAAATTCAATGGGCTGTTTTGTGGTCTGATGAAGATACGCCTGAATGGCCATAGTATGCCCCACCTAACCTCCCCAAAGGGGAGGGATTTCTATCGCACAAAGCCAATTCCTAGCTAATCTTCCAAAAGGGAAGAAATTTCCCCTCCTTTGGAGGGGTTATAGGGGAGGCTAATCTCTAATTCTTTTGCTTGTAGCTAACCATATTAGCAAACAACCGAAATGCACCTGGTACTCCTGCTGGTAACTCTCTAAAAAATGAAAGTCCGGTATAAATAAAGCTACCTTCACCATAATGAGCTACCAGTAAACTACCTTGAGTAGGTGCTTCATCAGGATCATTCATTTCTAAAATAGGTGTGTAGGCTTTATCCCATTCACTTACAAAATACAACCCTCTTTCTTGTATCCAAGAATCAAAATCCTTTTCATTGATTTTGTTAGGAAAATTTAACATAGGATGTGTGGTGTCCAAAAAAGTAACTTTTGCTTCCTCTACAGTTACTCTGTCTTTAGAAACAGTGAAAGGAAAAGGTCCTATTGCCTCTGTTACCAAACCTCTATTCACATTGTATTGAACAATGTAATTTCCACCATTTTTTACATAATTCATTAAATGCGATGAAACATTCTCCATATAATTGTTGGTATTGTAAGCTCTAATCCCACTCACAATAGCATCAAATACAGATAAATCACTATTTTTTATGCTATTTTCATCCAACAAGGTTACTGCATATCCTAATTGTTCAAGTGCTGTTGGTACTTCATCGCCTGCTCCCATAATGTATCCTATATTTTTTCCTTTGGTTTGTACATCTAAACGTACCGCTTTTGCTTTGGCATCGGGCAATAGTGTTTGTATTTGAATATGGTCATAATCAATAATTTTTAAACTTTTCGCTACTTCATTAGCATTATTTAATTCAACTGCTATTTCGCCAACATTTCCTACATCAGAGGGTGTGATTTCAAAGACAACTTGTTGTTCTTGGTTTTTAGTGGTTAATTCATAAGGAAGTTGAGCTGGATTAGCTTTCCATCCATTGGGTAGCTTCAACGAAACAACTCCATGTTGGTTGTTTTCATGTGCTTTTAATGTAATTTTTATCTGTTTAGGTTGATTGGACGAAAAAACATATACTTGTTCAGCAAGATTTGCGGTAACGGTTGGCAATACCACCAACGGACGATAAATTTCTCCTTTTACCCTATCTGTCCATTTATATTGCAACGGTTTCCCAAGATAAAAATGTTGTCCTTCTATTTCAAACATCATAAAACAATAAACAGCATGATTATTAATAGGAGTACCCACTAAACTTGGATTTTTAACCGAAAAAAGCCCCTCAAAAGGTTGGTTTAACCAATAAGGATTGGTATTTGAATAACTAGGTGCAACTACATTTGTATTTAATGTTACCATTTCGTTGTTGAGTAATTCTTTTTGAACAAGTGAATCTTTTCCTGCAATACCAATACTAGTAAGCACCACTTTACTATTACTTCGGTTGACAATGTGTATGGAAGTGTTCAATAAGGTATTTTCTGTTGTGCTGTAATCATCCGCAATAAACTCGACATGCAAACCCAAACAAGAAGTAATAAGTTGCTGAATTTCATACAATTTCACATAGCTCCAACTGTTAGTAGCGGGTATTGCTCTTATTTTTTGAAATGCTTGAAGCAGTATTGGAGCTATTTTAGAAGGATTATCAACATTGAAATTAGTAATGGCTTGAGTAATCAGTTTGTTAATTTCTTTTCCCCCTGCTACTCTATTCCATGTTAAATCAATCCCTGAAAAGATATCGTTGTTAGTGAATTTCTCTCCTTTTTTCAATACCAAATATTCAGTTTGAACACCTCTGGCCTTAGCTGCTCCAAACCCCTGACTTTTATGCATGGTTCTGCTTTCTGCAGCAATTTCGCTGTAAGCTTTTCCCAATAAAGGATTATATGTTCCAACATCTATGGTAACATAATCTGGATTATTTTTCGCTTTTTCGGGAAGTTCTTTATCCCACCAAGTACTGGCATTTAAAAACAAACGCTTGGCTTGCCACACCGAAACATATATCAATTGTTCGGGAAAAGCATTGGAATCGGCAGCTAAATCAAACGCTTCTTCTGCTAAAATCGCTGAAGCAGTATGGTGTCCATGTCCACCATAAGGCGATGTAGAAAAACGAGTGATGATTACATCAGGTTTGAATTTTCTTATTGCAAACACTACATCTGCCAAGACTTGTTGTTTGTCCCATTTTGTAAATGTTTCTTCAGCAGTTTTGGAGTAACCAAAATCTACTGCCCTTGTGAATAGCTGTTCTCCTCCGTCAATTTTTCGAGCTTCGAGTAATTCCTGGGTACGCACCACTCCCATTAAAGCACCTTGTTCTGTACCAATTAAATTTTGACCTCCATCACCTCTGGTTAAAGAAAGATAACCTGTACGCATCAATTTTTCATTTGCCATGTAGGCAATCAATCGTGTATTTTCATCATCAGGATGAGCCGCTACATAAAGTACACTTCCAACGGTGTTTAATTTCTTTAGTGCTAACTTTATTTCAGCAGCATTAAGGTTTTCTTGAGCTTTTAAACTTGTAAAAACAAAAGGGATTAATAATAATAAAGAAAATCTAAGTTTCATGTGTTTATATTTATTTATTCATTTTTTTTTATTGTTAATTAATGTACTCATGAGAGCTCACTTCGTTCGGTTGTTTTTATCGGACACATTTGCATTTAAAGACCATAAAATTAATGATATTTAATATAATCGAAATATGGGATAAATAATGGACTTTATAATTATTTCACCCCTTCGGGGTTTTATGGTGGATTATTATTTTGATTTATAATATTACCACCCCTTCGGGGTTTTATGGTGGATTATACATTTTTGTTATAATTATTTCTATAATTATTTCACCCCTTCGGGGTTTTATGATGGTTATTATCTTGTTTTATAATATTACCACCCCTTCGGGGTTTGATGATGCTTCATACATTTTTATAGATAATTATTTCACCCCTTCAGGGTTTTGATGATGGCTTATTATATTGATTTATAATATTATCACCCCTTCGGGGTTTGATGATGCTTCATACATTTTTATCTATAATTATTTCACCCCTTCGGGGTTTTGATGATGGCTTATTACCTTGATTTATAATATTATCACCCCTTCGGGGTTTGATGATGGCTTATTATCTTGATTTATAATATTATCACCCCTTCGGGGTTTGATGATGCTTCATACATTTTTATCTATAATTATTTCACCCCTTCGAGGTTTGATGATGCTTCATACATTTTTATCTATAATTATTTCACCCCTTCGGGGTTTTGATGTTGGCTTATTACCTTGATTTATAATATTATCACCCCTTCGGGGTTTTATGATATTTCACACATTTTTGTCCATAATTATTTCACCCCTTCGGGGTTTTAGGGTTACTAACAATTTATATTTTCAATCTTTAGGTGTGAACAAATTAAAAATCCCGAAGGGATGGCACTATTGTAACTTAAAGATGATCTATAACTAAACCCCGAAGGGGTGACATATTATATAAGCCACTCAAACAGGTATTTTTCATTATATTCCACTTCAAATTTATCAAGAAATTCAATATATTCTTCCTTAAATGTTCTTTTCTTATGATGCTCCTCCTGATTAGCAATATATTGATATACATTATCTATTTGTGAATGAGCATAAGAAAAAGCACCAAATCCTTCTTGCCATGAAAATTTACCTTTGATAAATTTTTGTTCATTGATAAAATTAGAAGAATTATTTTTTATATCTCGAACTAAATCTGAAACTGACATTGATGGTTTTAATCCCACAAAAACATGAACATGATCTTCCACTCCATTTATTATGATGGATTTTTGATTTTTGCCCTTAATTATTCCTGCCATGTATTTAAAGACTTCATCACGCCATGGTTTTTGTAAAAGATTTTTCCTCCCTTTAACAGCAAAAACGTACTGAATATAAATTTGTGTAAATGTACCTGACATATTAATATAATTTTAATTATTAAAAAAACTTAAGCCAACACTTTCGTAACTACTTCCCCAAAACCAACACGGACACCATCTTTCTCGGCATACCCACGCATAATGACCGTATCATTGTCTAAAATAAATTTTCGTTCTGAGCCATCATTCATTTTTACGGATTTAGTACCTTTCCATGAAATTTCCAACATAGAACCATAGGCACTTTCATCATTTCCTGAAATAGTTCCCGAAGCCATCATGTCTCCAGCATTGATATTACATCCATTAATGGTATGATGAGCCAATTGCTGATTCATATTCCAATACATGTATTTATAATTGGAGTTGGAAACTACTTTTTCGGTTGTTTTTTCTGGTTGAATGGCTACTTGCAGATTAATATCAATGTGTTTATTTCCTTCATATTCTAAATACTCAAACACTTTTGGTTCTTGAACAGGTCCTGAAACTCTAAAAGGTTCTAAAGCATCTAATGTAACTATCCAAGGAGAAATTGAGGAAGCAAAATTTTTGGCTAAAAATGGTCCTAAAGGTACATATTCCCATTTTTGAATATCTCTAGCACTCCAATCATTAAACAAACACATCCCAAAAATATAATCATCAGCTTCTTTGGTTGAAATGGATTTTCCCATAGGTTTTCCTTTATAGGTTACAAATGCCATTTCTAATTCAAAATCCAATAATTTACATGGTCCAAATACGGGAGGTTCATCATCATTTGGTTTTTGTTGTCCTTTTGGGCGATGGATAGGTGTTCCTGAAACTACTATTGATGAAGACCTTCCATGGTAGCCAACAGGAATGTATTTCCAATTAGGCAGCAAGGCATTGTTGGGGTCTCTAAACATACAACCCACATTGTAAGCATGTTGCTCGCTGGAATAAAAATCAGTATAATCACCCACCCTAACTGGCATCAACATAACTACTTCATCTAAGGTATGTAATGCTTCCTGAATTTTAGCATTTTCTTGAGCTGCTGTATTTTCAACATTAAAAATAGCAGAAATTTCATTTCTTACTTGTCGCGTAAATTGTTTACCCAACAACATCATTTTGTTTAATTTTTGGGTATTAAACACTTCGGCATCCACATCAAAATAATCCAATTTAGCAATTTTATATAAATTAATAACGGTATCGCCAATTCTTGTAGCCACAAACACTTTTTTTCCTGATTTTGCTATTCCAAAAGGAATGTTTTGAATGGGAAAATCAGAGTTTTCAGGTACAGGTATCCAACTTTTTAATTGAGGGTTGTTTGCTTTCATTTTTTTAGTTTTTTAAAGGTAATAAATTTAAGCCATTGTTATTGATAATGAAATTTGTATTATCTAACATACATAAAAATCATTTATATTGTTTTTTTAATACCAACTGACTAATGTGGCTAAAGCCAATAATATGAATTGATTACGATTTATTACCCCGACCTTAAGGTCAGGACTCTTAAAACCAAACAACAAAAGGGCTTTAGCCATATCATATTATTTTACTCGGTTAGTAGTGATTGATTTTATTCATAATTACTCTTATAAACGTCATTTTGTACACTGTTTAAATTTTATCTACTTACTCGAATTGACAAATTTTCAATACTCAATTAAACAACGGGTACTTATCCATCATTTTATTGATTTTTTCTTTTACTGCTGCTAGGGTAGCTTCATCTCTTTTGGTTATTACTTCGTCCATTAAGGCAACAATTTTAATTATTTCCTTTTCTTTAACTCCTCTGGTGGTAATTGCAGCTGTTCCTACTCTAATTCCAGAAGTAACAAAAGGAGATTTATCATCAAAAGGAACCATGTTTTTATTTACGGTTATATCTGCTTTTACCAATAAGTTTTCGGCTTCTTTACCTGTGATGTCTTTAGAGCGTAAATCTATTAACATACAATGGTTATCAGTTCCTCCAGAAATTACACCGTAACCTTTTTTGGTTAATTCATCTGCCATCACTTTTGCATTTTTCATTAGCTGTACGCAGTAATCCATATATTCATCAGACAATGCTTCTTTAAAAGCAACTGCTTTTGCAGCTATTACATGTTCTAATGGTCCTCCTTGTGTACCAGGAAAAACAGCTCCATCCAAAATGGCAGACATCATTTTAATTTCTCCTTTTGGTGTTTTAATTCCCCATGGATTTTCAAAATCATTTCCCATTAGTATCATTCCGCCTCTTGGTCCTCTTAGTGTTTTATGGGTGGTGGTTGTAACAATATGGCAATGTGGAAGTGGGTCGTTTAACAAACCTCTAGCAATTAATCCTGCGGGATGAGAAATATCTGCCAACAGCAATGCTCCTACTTCGTCTGCCAATGCTCTCATACGTTTATAATCCCAATCCCTGGAATAGGCTGAAGCTCCAGCTATAATTAATTTTGGTTTTTCTTTACGGGCAACAACTTCCATAGCATCATAATCAACCAATCCTGTTTTTTTGTTAACACCATAAAAGCTAGTAGTGTACAACTTACCTGAAAAATTTACTGGCGAACCGTGTGTTAAATGTCCTCCATGTGAAAGGTCGAATCCTAAAATTTTATCTCCAGGGTTTAACACACCCAACATTACGGCTGCATTTGCTTGTGCTCCTGAATGTGGTTGCACATTTACCCATGCAGCATTAAACAATGTTTTTGCTCTGTCTATGGCTAATTGCTCTACTTCATCCACCACTTCACAGCCTCCATAATAACGCTTAAAAGGCAATCCTTCAGCATATTTATTGGTTAATACACTGCCCATTGCTTTTAGTACATTTTTACTCACGTAATTTTCTGAAGCAATCAATTCAACCCCTTCTTTTTGGCGTTTGGCTTCTAATTTTATTAAATCAAATAGTTGTTTGTCGTTGCTCATTTTTATTTTTTTTGACAAGGGAGCATGCTCCCTTGTTGATGAGCGGCAAAGGTAAAAATAAAGGTTGGATATGTGATTTTTTAAAACTGTAATTTATCGTTAAAACCTAAATTCGATTCTAAAATCATTTAAACAAATAAATTTATAATTAATGTTTTTCAAAAAAAGTATAGTTCTCGATACGATTCAACTCCGCTAATGCTCCGTTGAACCTACTACCATTGACGTAATTTTTAAAATGTTGTTTATCATATATTTATAAACTATTTTCACTACTAACCAAATAATGTGGCTAAAGCCAAATGAGTTGATTACGATTTTTTACCCCGAA
>Ga0100377_1001626_pt1 | contig 19291 bp, 14 predicted proteins | sample CryGeymeta201501_FD_83664 | JGI IMG/M metagenome (GOLD analysis project Ga0100377, IMG submission 83664) | Groundwater microbial communities from Crystal Geyser aquifers in Utah, USA - Crystal Geyser metaG 2015-01 | ecosystem: Environmental > Aquatic > Deep subsurface > Groundwater | place: USA...
GTAACCTGTTGCTGTATAAGTATAAACCTTGTTCTACTCCCCCTCTCCCCGTCGAGGGGAGAGGGGGCTGGGGGGTGAGGGCCTCCCCCTCTCCCCGTCGAGGGGAGAGGGGGCCGGGGGGTGAGGGCCTCCCCCTCTCCCCGTCGAGGGGAGAGGGGGCTGGGGGGTGAGGGCCTTCCCCTCTCCCGCAAGCGGGAGAGGGGGCCGGGGGGGTGAGGGCCTTCCCCTCTCCCGCAAGCGGGAGAGGGGGCCGGGGGGTGAGGGCCTCTGGACGCCGCACCCCGCACCTGATATCGGTGAACTCCCTGATTCACGGCAACCCTGCCACGGAGGCGCCCATGACCAGTCCAGGACGTTTGCTCACCGTTGTTGTCGCGCTGTTGACGACGCTGCTCGCCAGTTCTTCAATTTTGTTTGCGTGCGAGCCGCCTTTCACCGCCTGGTTCCTGAACGGGTCGTTCCCTGGGGATGGGGATGAGGCGGCGCCGATCAACGGAGTGATCGCGGTCGACCTGCAGTATGTGGACAGCTTCTCGGGGACGTTCCCGGGGGAGGAGGTCTTCGCGCAGACGGTAGAGCTGGAGGTGTTGCGGGGGGGGACGGAGTCGGTGCCGGGGCTGTGGGTGTACGAGCCGCGGTGGCAGCGGGCGCTGTTCGTGGCCGACCGGCCGTTCGCCGAGGGGGTGGCGTACACGGTGGAGGTGGGGTTCCTGAACTCGCAGCTGGGTCCGCAGGGGCTGGACGACATGCAGACGTCGTTCACGTTCACGACGGGGAATCAGCAGGACGAGGTGGCGCCAGCGTTCAGCGGGTTGCAGTCGTTCACGCTGGGGGAGCAGGAGGACGCGGTCTCGGAGTGCTGTCCGTCGGACCCGGAGATGTGCATCGGGATGTGCGGGGCGTGCGAGTGGTGCTGGACGGTGGGGTGGAGCTATCGGCCGAAGGCGCAGCTCAGCTTCCGGCCGGTGGAGGACGAGTTTGGTCGGAGCACGATCGCCTATGCGGTGTACCGGCTGGACGGGGCGTCGTCGGGGCTGCCGGCGATCGACGCCGAGCCGCTGTCGGTCGTCAAGGACGTGCGGAACGACGAGATCCGGTTGGAGTTCCTGCTGGAGGAGGACGACGCGGGGCCGTTCTGCTACTTCGTGCGGGCGCACGACCTGTTCGGGCGGGTGGACGCGAACACGAACGTGCTGTGCCGGACGCGGGAGGAGCTCGTGCCGGTGCCGCGGTCGGACGTGCTGGCGCCAGACCGGACGGGGTGCATCGACAACACGGACGAGGACGCGGGGATGGACAGCGGCCCGGACGCGGGCGAGGATGTCGGCGGCGACGAGGACACCGACGGGGCGGACGTGGAGGCGGACAGCCCGGGTGAGGACGACGTGGCGGTGAACCCGAACGTGAGCACGGGCGGCACGGGCGGGGACTGCGCGTGCAGCGCCGTGGGTGGGGCCTCGGCGACGTCCGCGCGGTGGTGGCTGCTGGTCGGGCTGGTCGGGCTGGTCGGGCTGGCGCGGCGGAGGTGGTAGGCGCGGCGCTCGGGCGGAGCGCCGGCGCGGCTCACTCGGTCTCGAAGGTCCAGCGCAGGTGGAACGGCTGTCCGCCGTGCTTACCCGTGATGTCGACCAGGTACTCCGTATTCGAGCGCAGCGGCTTGTGGGGATACAGGAAGTAGTGGTTGGACCCGATGGCGCCGTTGGGGTCGTTGTCGCTGGTCAGATGGGTGTGTTCCACCTCGGAGTCCCCGATGAGGATGCGGTGGGTCTCGATCACCAGCGCATCGGAGCCGTGCACCGACAGGATGGGGCCGGAGGGGTAGCCGTCCGGCGGGGCGGGCGGGGTCGGACTCTCGGCGCCGTCCCAGGAGCGCGGCACGTCCTTGGCGCCGTGGGGCGGGAAGACGACCAGGATCGGCTCGTCGCAGGCGTTCGTGGCCGCGCCGAAGTCGATCACGTCGGCGGCGCCGTTCGGGCCGATGGCCCCGCCATAGCCGAACTCCAGGGCGTAGGGGTCGAAGAAGGGCTCGCGGTGGTAGACCGTGGCGATCAGACCGTCTACGGCGCCCACGGCGTCGCCGGTGTAGGCGATGACCTCGCTGAACGGCTGACCGGTGTAGCCGGCGGCGCTCATGCGGTCCCAGAACTTCTCGCCGGTGTAGTAGGGGCTGCCGTGCTGGAACTCGTCGTGGGCCTCGTTGGCCTCGTTGACGATGTAGTCGGCGTGGGCCTGGGCGGCCTCATTGATCTCCGGGTCCTCGTTGATCGACCATAGCCCGATGGCGTTGCGCAACTCATTGGCGCGCTCGATGGCGCGCTTTGCGCCCGAGGACGAGCCGGCGGGGAGCCAGGCGGTCGAGCACTGGCCGCAGGAGCGGCAGCTCCCGGAGCCGTTGATGTGGGCGTCGCAGAGGCAGGTCTGGCCCGTGGGGCAGCTGCCGAAGTAGAAGACGTCGTCGCAGCCGACCGGGCCCTGGCAGTGGCCGGCGCTGCACACCAGCCCCTCGGGGCACAGGCCGTCAAAGACGGTGGGGCTGCAGCCCTGGGTCTGCTGGCGGCACTCGCCCTCGATGCAGGACAGGTTGTTGGCGCAGAAGCCGCTCAAGTTGGTCGGGCTGCACAGCTCGTCCTCGTCGCGGCAGAACCCCTCGAAGCAGCCGTAGCCGCCAGCGCAGGCCCCGTCTCGGTTGCCGAGCGAGCAGGCGTCGGCCACCGCGAGGCAGGCGCCGCCACTGCACGTCTCACCGGGAGGGCATCGGCCGCCGCGCTGGTCGGGGTTGCAGAGCGAAGCCTCGGGGTGGCACACGCCCTGGAGGCAGGCTTGCGCCGGCGTGCAGGCGCCGGAGTCGCGGTTGTCCGGCCCGCAGACCTCTGTGCGTGGCCGGCAGGCGTCCATGAAGCAGACCTCGCCCGAGCCGCAGGAGCCGTTGGGCTGCCCCGTTCCGCACGGCTCGCGCGTGGTGCAGAAGCCCTGGTTGCAGAACTCGCCCGTGGCGCAGACGCCGATGTCGTTCTCCGCACCGCACAGGTCCGACTCCTGCCAGCACACCCCATCGACGCAGCGCTGCCCGAAGTTGCACTCGCCGAGCGGGAAGCCCTCCGAGCAGACCAGGCCGAGCGAGACGCACGAGCCGTCCAGGCAGGTGTAGCCGCGCGGGCACTCACCGTCGAGCGCATCCAGGCTGCACGCCTCCAGCGGCACGATGTCGCCGTTGTTGGTGGCGTTGTTGGTGGCGTTGTTGGTGGTTCCGTTGTTGCCGTTGTCGTCGCGTCCACCGCGGTCGGGTCCACACCCGAGCGCGGCGAACAGCAGGAACGGCACCGGGATGAGCAGGGCCAGTCGTCTCATGCCTCGCGCACTCCTCTGTTGGCGTCCAAACCCCCGCGCAGTTCATACCACCGTCGGGCGCCGCACGCCAACGCGCTCAGGCGGACAGCTCTGCGGCGAGGCTCGCGGCGACCCGCTCGGCAATGGCGGCGACGGTGAGGCTGGGGGGGACGCCGAGGGAGTTGGGGATCAGGCTGGCATCGGCGATGCGGATCCCCTCGACCACGCCGCCGCCCGGCCGGAAGATCCGCCCCTGCGCGTCGCAGACGCCGGAGTCGAAGCTCGTGCCCATGCGGCAGCCGCCGAGCGGGTGCACGCTGAACGCCCGCATCCCCGGCAAGGGCAGCCGCGCGACGTTCGGCACGACCGTGCCACCGACCTTGCGTGCCCACTCCAGCAGACGTGCCTCGGCGAACCGGTTGATCGGGTCCTCCAGGTAGTCCGGCCAGTCGATCACCGCCCGGCCCTCGGACGTGAACCGCGCCGTACCGCGGGCGCTGTCCTGCCCGTCCAGCTTGTACATGAAGGACTGGGAGAACGCGCCGCCGGCCTCCACCGAGCCGAGGTCCTTCGCGCGCCGCGCCACGCGGTCGGACAGATCCTCGTGTACGAACCCGTCGGACACCGGCTCCGCCACCACGTCCGCCAGCAGGTTCAGCGCCACCGCGGACATGCGCATGGCCGCCTTCGGCACCCGACCGCTCATCACGAACAAGGTCCGCTTGCGGCCGTCCTCGTCCTCGAAGACGAGGCGGGCGGAGGTGGAGATCGGGGCGCCGGAGTGGCTGGAGAGCGGCCAGCGCGTGTTGTAGAGGAAGGCGAGCCCGTCGCCGTTCATGCTCAGCCCCTTGCCGAACCAGGGGCCGGGCTGGACCCACCGCCGCATCCCGTGCAGCAGCTCCATCGTGCCGAACGTGCCCGCTGCCAGCACCACGCGCCGCGCCCGCACCGTGCTCGTCTCCCGCCCCGGCCCCGTCGACAGCAGACCCAGCCGGAATCCCCCCTCCTCGCCGCACCGCTCGATGAACTTGACCTCGGTTTGCGTGCGCACCTCGGCGCCAGCCTCCTCGGCCATGGCGAGGTAGGTGGTGTCCAGCGATCGCTTCGCCCCGTGGTTGCAGCCCGGCACACACTCGCCGCAGTCGTCGCACTTCGTCCAGTCGATCGTGTTGTCGATGTCGTACCGGGAGCCCGGCTCGATGGCGTCGATGAAGGCCTTGTCGCCCAGCGCGTCGGCGCGCGGGTTGGGCGAGGCGCCGAGCACCTGCCGGGCCTGCGCGTAGCCCTTCGCCAGCTCCTCGCGGCTCACCGGCCAGTCCTCGAAGACGTGGGCGTCGGGCTCCACGGTGATGCCGTAATTCACCACGCTCGCGCCGCCGTACGCGCTGGCGAAGGCGTTGCCCGTGCCGTCCCCGAACCGCATCGCCCACAGCCCATCCGGCCGGTTCGCGGTCAGGTACGTGCTGGCCAGCCCCGGGATCGACGTCGGGAACGCCCCCGGCTTCCATCGCCGCCCCCGCTCGATGATCACCACCTTGCCCAGCGGCGCCATCCTGGCCGCGACCGTCGCCCCGCCATACCCCGAACCGATGATCGCCACATCGAACATGCGCACACCTCCGCTGGTCGTCCTCGTCCCTGGCGCCGGGCCTTGCCCCTGCGCGGCGGGCCATCGCCGTCGTACGGGCTCAGAGTGAAGGGTGGGTCCGAGGGCACGCCATGATCCAGATCACCGCCTCCCCCATCGGTCCCACCGACGCCGTCACCGCCGAACGGCGTTCACAAGACAAATATTGCAGCAATGCCGGCGCGGGGCGATCTGCCGGGTTGACGCACCGCGGCAAAATGTCTATCACTCGATGAATGGTGGTTCAGTGAACCGCCATTCATCGCCAACCCGCGCGCCCCCCAGCGACGACAGCACCCAGCAGACCAAGCCATGACTGACTACCTCGTCGACAAACGCGACCTCGAGTTCTGCCTGTTCGAGCAGGCGAAGATCCAGAGCTTCAACGCCTACAAAGCCTACGAGGACTTCGACCGCGAGAGCCTGGAGATGATCCTGGCGGAGGCGATCAAGTTCGCTCAGCAGGAGATGAGCCAGCACAGCGCGCCCGCGGACGCGGCCGGGTGCAAGATCGTGGACGGCCAGGTGTACGTGCACGAGGGCTTCATGCAGCTCTACGCGCGCACCCGTGAGGCCGGCTGGTTCGCCCCCTCCATGAACCCCGAGTTCGGTGGCATGGGCCTGCCTTTGCCGCTCGGCATCGCCATCCTCGAGCTGACGATCGGCGCGTGCGGCTCGTTCGTCTTCTTCCCCGGCCTCTCCATCGCCGCGGGTCACCTCCTCGAGAACTACGCCCGCCCGGAGCTGCGCGACCTCCTCGTCCCGAAGCTCTACAGCGGCGAGTGGACCGGCACGATGTGCCTGACCGAGCCCCAGGCCGGCACCGCGGTCGGCGACGTGCGCACCGTCGCCACGCCCATCGACGGTAGCCCCGGCGAGTACAGCATCACCGGTCAGAAGCTGTTCATCTCCGCCGGCGACCACCAGCTCACCGACAACATCCTGCACCTCGTGCTCGCCCGCGTCCCTGGCGACCCCGAGGGGACCAAGGGCATCAGCCTGTTCGCCGTGCCCAAGCGCCGCTACGACCTGAGCGGCAAGGTGTTGGAGTCCAACGACGTCGCCGTGACGGGCCTCGAGCACAAGATGGGCATCCACGGCTCGCCCACGACCTCGCTGTCGTTCGGCGACAACGGCAACTGCCGCGGCTACATGGTCGGCGAGCAGCGCAGCGGCATCGTCTACATGTTCCAGATGATGAACGAGGCCCGCATCACCTGCGGCGTCCAGGGCGCCGGCGCCGCCAACGCCTCCTATCAGCTCGCCCTGGCGTATGCCCGCGAGCGCATCCAGGGCGCCAAGGTCACCGACCGCACCCCCGATGCCAAGGCCGTCGCCATCATCGAGCACCCGGACGTGCGCCGTAACCTCCTGATCTCCAAGGCGATCAGCGAGGGCATCCGCGCCCTGCTCATCAACACCGCCGTCTACGCCGACCGCGCCGATCACGCCCCCGACGAGGCCGATCGCACCAAGTACCAGGACCTGGTCGAGCTCCTGACGCCCATCTGCAAGGCCTATGCGACCGACCAGGGCTTCAAGGTCACCGAGCTGGCCATCCAGATCCACGGCGGCTACGGCTACATCAAGGAGTACGGCGTCGAGCAGTACATGCGCGACACCAAGATCGCCTCCATCTACGAGGGCACCAACGGCATCCAGGCCCTCGACCTGCTCGGCCGCAAGATGCGCATGAAGCACGGCGGCGTCTTCCTCACCTGGCTCCAGGAGACCAACACCTTCCTCCAGGCCAACGCCGAGCACGCCACCCTCAAGGACCTCGTCGCCGCCATCGACAAGGCCAAGAACGATCTCGCCACCACGGCGTTCGGTTTCTCCCAGATGGGCAAGGCCAACCCCGAGCTCTCCCTGCTCGGCGCCACCCCCTTCCTCGAGATGTTCGGCCACGTCGAGGTCGGCCGTCTCCTCGTAGAGCAGGCCCTCATCGCCGACGCCAGGCTCACCGAGCTCTACACCAGCAAGGGCGCCGACACCGCCGAGGCCCGCGCCGCCCTCATCCGCGACAACCCCGAGGCCCGCTTCCTCGATGGCAAGGTCAAGACCGCCCGCTTCTTCGTCACCCACCAGGTGCCGAAGGTCAAGGCCCTCGCCAAGGAGATCAGCACCGCCGACACCAGCCCACTCGACATCGTGTTCTGAGGTGGGAGGAGGAGCACCTGCGGAGTTCCCCCGCCGCTGCATCCGCGGAGCAGTGCTCCGCGGGCAGCGTCGACCCCTCGTAAACGAGGGGTGATCGGGCCCTCTCTCGATCGACGAGCGGGGTTCACGAGCTCCCCCGCCGCTGCATCCGCGGAGCAATGCTCCGCGGGCAGCGTCGACCCCTCGTGAATGAGGGCTACTCGGGCTCTCATGAGGTCCGTCACATCGCGGTGGACGGGGGAGCTCCTCCGGAGCTTGCGAGAGCTCCTCCGGAGCTTGCGAGAGCCCTCACTCCACCAACCGCTCCATCGCCTTGAACACGATCCCGGCCGCTTCGAGCTTGCGGCGGTAGAAGGGGGCGAGGTTCTCGCGGCCGATCATGAAGACGTCGGTGACGTGGCCGGCGTCGATGTGGGCGGCGATGTGGCGGACCATGGCGTCGGTGACACGGTCGAGGTGGTCGTCGTGGACGAGCTCGGGGGAGAGGTGGAGCTCGTTGAAGTAGTGGTCGCCGGACTCGCCGCGGAAGGTGTCGACGCTGAGGTAGGTGGCGCCGGCGAAGGGGGTGTGGAGGCCCTGGCGGGCGCGGAAGGCCTGCTCGGCGTCACGGAACACGGATCGGGCGCGGCGGGCGAGGTCGACGACCTCGGGGTGTTCGGCGGGGTCGACGACGGTGAGCTGGCCGCCGTACTGGCTGTTGGTCAGGACGCGGGTGCCGTCGGGGGGGAAGGTGGCGAGCTCGCCGTTGATGAGGAGGGGCTGGGGGGCCTTGCGCTCGTAGAGGAGGGCGACGTCGTCGTCGACGAGGATCGCGCGGAAGTTGCGCTGGTGGCCGTCGGGGTAGCCGCAGGTGATGAAGGGCTGGAAGAGGTCGTAGGCCTGCGCCTGCTCCACCATCCGGTCCAGCTCGGCCGCTCGGAACACCTGCACGCCCTCGCCGCGATGCGACAGCAGGTTCTTGCGCACCATCATGGAGGGGCGGGCGGGCAGGTCGGGGGGCAGCAGGGCGCGGACCTCGGCGCGCAGGCGCTCCAGATCGCCGTGGTCAAACAGGGCCGTGGGGATGGTGGGCAGGTGCGCCATGGCAAAGCGCTCGAAGAAGACCTTGCCGGCCGAGGTGGTCTGCAGGAGGCTGGGGGCGAGGTGGTGGAAGCCGTGGGCGTCGAGCTGGTCGAAGCCGGCGTAGGTGCGGCCGTAGGCCAGGCGCTCGTCGCGGCGCTCGAAGGGCGCCAGGTGGGCGAACAGGCCGTGGGCGACGTGGTGGTTGAGGTCGAGCAGGAAGGTGCGGCCGCCGCGGGAGGCGCTCAGGCCGTCGGCAGTGTCGAAGAGGCGGTCGAGGGGCGGGGTGAGGGCGTCGTGGCGGGCGGCGACGAGGGCGCGGAGGAGGTCGAGGGGGTCGGCGGCGTGGGTGAACACCATCGGGCGCTCGCCGACGGCGCGGAACCAGGTGGCGAGGCTCCGGGAGAATACGGCTGCGGCCTCGGCAGGGGCGGCGGTGGCGGCGTTGATGCCGGACTGAACGGCGCCAGCGGCGATAGCCGTCACGGCCACCGCGAGCGGCATGACGCCCACATGGCTGCGGGTGAACACATACTGCGAGAGGGCCTCGCGGAGGGCGTCGCGGTCGGCGCGGGGCAGCGACGGAGACGGGATGGGGCGGGGGCTGGCGGCGTCGCTCGCCAGGGCGAGGAGGGCCGCGCGGTGGCTGTCCGGGGCGGGCTCGGGGAGGTCGGCGAGCGCGTCGGTGAGGCGCTGGGAGACGGCCTGGAGCCAGTCGGCGAGCGCGGCGGCGGCGGTGGGCTCGGCGAGCCAGGCGTCGGTGGGGATGGGCGCGCCGCCGAGGGCGGCGTGGGCCACGGTGGCCAGGATGGCCTCGACGCCGGTCTCAAGCTGGGACAGGAGGCGGAGGAGGCGGGCCTCGAGGGCGATCTCGTGGTCGGGCATGGCGCCGTGGGCCACGAGCAGGTCGGTGGGGAGCTCGCCGGGGGCGTAGCCGAGGAGGGTGAAGGGGGAGGCGGGGCCGGTCTGGCCGCGCGTGCGGTGGGCCTCGTAGCAGGTGGGCGAGGCGCCGAGGCGGAGGCCGGCCTCGGTCTCGACGATGCGGAGGGGGAACATGCGGCAGGCCAGGGGCATCGCGTCGCGGCCGACGTGGGCCACGATCGCGCAGCGCTGATCCTCGGCGAGGAAGACGCAGCGGCCTGCGGCGGTGAGGCGGAGGCGCGGGGTGCCGTCGGCGTCGGTCAGGGGATCGGTGAGGCCGGGGTGGTGGGGGGCGAGGGCGGCGAGCGTGGCGTCGAGGGCGTCGAGGAAGGCGTCGTCGAGGGGGCGCTGGGGGACCATGGGGCCTTCGCACGAGCGTCCGCAGCCGGTGCAGTGGTGGTTGAGGCGATGCAGGGACTTGAGGGTGGGGACCATCGGCAACCTCGGGGCGCTCGGGGCGCCGCTGACGGGGCACCTCGCTGAATTTGGCTTTGGTGTCAGGCCTTTGGCCTGAGCGGCGTGAGGGGATGGCGCCGCGGCCTGGAGGGCTGGGGCGCGGCTGGGGCCTCACGATGGATGGGGCGCATTGAACCACGGTTGCAGCGGCAGTGCGAGGACTCTACAGTGGGCCGCGGAGATCGAGCGCGAAGGAGATCCCATGAGCTCAGGCCCCAGGCACTTCAGCATCCTCGACGAGGTCGTCGTCCGCACCGAGGATTACCAGGACGACGCCCCGGAGAACCCGTACTGGCTGGACGAGGAGCCGGACCCGCACCCCAACCCGGAGCTGGGCTGCATCCGCCGCAACAAGTGCTGCAAGAACTTCCCAGGCTGGTTCGGGCCCGGGGAGGTGGAGAAGGCGGCGGCGTTCCTGGAGATGGAGCCGGCCGCGTTCGTCAAGAAGTACATCATCATCGACCACACCGAGGTGGACGGCGAGCGTGTGGAGGTCTTCGTACCGGTCAAGCTCGGCAAGGACCGCAAGCCGTTGATCCCCCCGGCGACGCGCGCGGACAGCCTGTATCAGGTGCTGCGCGGGCCGTGTGTGTTCTTCGATGGGGCGGGCTGCAAGATCTATGGAGCGCGTCCGGTGGAGTGTCGCGGGTATGTGTGCACGCAGCCGCCGGAGGAGAACATCTCCCACGAGACGATCGCCCGGATGTGGCGAGACGGTCAGCCTGCGCCGGAGGATCCGTGAGAGGGTGTCCCGCGGCTTGAAGTCCCCCCGAACAGATCCCTACAATGGCACGCAGCGCAAGCCCATCCGCCTCTCTGGCGAGACGGGGGCGCCGTGTAGCCGGGCCCACTGACGAGATCCTTGCATGACCGAACAGGACGAGAACGCCCCCACCGAGGAGCTCGGCGCCATCGACGCCGACGAGCCCACCCCCCAGCCGGTCGACCCGGTCGTGCTCGCCGAGCACATCCTCGAGCGGATCTCCGTGGCGGCGTCCGAGGACGAGTATCGGGAGCTGCGGGATCAGCTCTGGACGATCGGTGATCCGGCCATCCCGGTGATGCGAGCCGCGCTGAGCGCGTCGAGCGTGCGCCAGCGGTGCGCGTCGGCATGCAACCTCGGGCGGATGGGCGACGCGGGCTCGCTGGACGATCTGGTGGCGCTGCTGCGCGATCCGTCCAGCAAGGTGCGGGAGATGGCGATCTTCGGGCTCGGTGTGATGGGGCGCAAGGAGGCGATCAAGCCGCTGCTCAACAGCTTCAACGATTACGACGCGGACGTGCGCTACCGCGTGCTGATCGCGCTCAAGGACCTGAATTACGGTCAGATCGAGCCTATTCTCATCCGAGGCATGTCGGACGACTCCTACGGGGTGCGCGAGCAGGCGCTGTCGACGCTGCGCGAGACGGCGACGCCAGCGGCGCTGCCGGCGCTGATGCTGGGCATCCTGGACGCCGAGCACAAGATGCAGCTCCTGGCCGAGGTCACGCTCGACCGGGTGCTGCCGCACTGCAACGAGGCGCACTACGCGCTGCTGCGCGACCGGTTGACGCCGCGTCAGGCGCGGCTGGTGATGAACTACCTCGAGGGTCGGAACCTGCACGAGGTGTGGCCGGCGCTGCACGGTCAGCTGGCCGCGCTGGTGGGCAAGGGCGGGACGGCGCCGCGGCTGGACAAGTACGGCCGCAACCTGAGCGACCCGGACGAGTTCGCCCAGCTCCACCACGCGTTCATGCGCGAGGACACGGTGTCGCTGCTGCTTGACCACTTCACCGACGCCGAGACCCACCGGAGCCTCCTGCTGGTGGGTCCGTCGGGCAGCGGCAAGACGGCCATCATCCACGAGTTTGCCCGCCGCCTGTTCCAGATCAACCCGGCCGTCGTCGTGCTCGAGACGAACACGAGCGAGCTGATGACCGGGACGCGCTACCTCGGCGACTGGGAGACGAAGCTCAAGGAGATGGTCGAGACGCTGACGGCGCACGGCAAGGTGATCCTGTATGTCACCAACCCGAACGACCTGCTCGGGGCGGGCGCACACAGCAAGAGCAACGAGAGCTTCGCGGACTTCTTCAAGCCGTACCTCCAGCGCGGGGACGTGCGCATGGTGGCCGAGACCACCCAGGACGGTCTCAAGGGCGGCTTGAACCGCGATCCTGGCCTGCTGCGCCTGTTCAAGAAGGTGCGGATCGAGGCGATGGGCGACGAGGAGACGTGCCAGGTGATGGTGGAGCTGCTGCCCCACCTGACGGCGCGTGGCGACCGGCCCGTGTTGGCCGATCCGAACGTGCTGGCAGACATCACGGACTACGCGCGCTCGTTCCTGACCCGCTCGGAGCTGCCAGGCGGCGCGGTGGATCTGTTGCAAGCGATCGTCGAGCAGAAGGGGCGTACGCTGCGCGGGCAGCCCGAGATCGCGACGCTGGAGTTGGTGGAGCGGGACGTGCCCTCGACGCTGGCAGAGCTGACGGACATCGATCTGGCGTTGGTCGACGACGACGTGAACCTGCCGCTGGACGACTGGCACAGCTGGTTCACCGACCGCATGGTGGAGCAGAACGCGGCCATCGACACGTTGATGGGCCACCTGGCCTTGATCAAGGCGGGCCTGCGCGATCCGGCGCGCCCGATGGCGACGCTGTTCCTCGTCGGTCCGACGGGGGTGGGCAAGACCTACTTCGCCAAGCTGCTGGCCGAGCGGATGTTCGGGGATGCGCGTCGGATGGTGCGCTTCGACCTCAGCGAGTACCAGGGTCGGTACGCGGTGGAGAAGCTGATCGGCTCGCCGCACGACAAGGACCGGGACGGCCTGCTGACCGACGCGGTGATCGAGCAGCCGTACTGCGTGCTGCTCCTCGACGAGTTCGAAAAGGCGGACCCCGAGGTCTATCATTTATTCCTGCAGGTGCTCGACGAGGGGCGCCTGACCGACGCGCGCGGTCGCACGGCCGACTTCCGGCAGACCATCATCCTGATGACGTCGAACCTCGGGTCGTCGCGGATCAGCGTGGTGCCGCTGGGCTTCGAGTCGGCGTCGAGCGGCGGGCTGGCGGGCAACATTCGCAAGCAGATGGAGCAGGTGTTCCAGCCGGAGTTCATCAACCGCCTGGACGACGTGGTCGTGTTCACGCCGCTGGCGCTGACGTCGATCCGTCGGCTGGTCGACCTGGAGGTGGCGCGCCTGGCCGATCGCCGCGGCATCCGACGGTACGGCCTGCAGATCGAGCTGACCGGCGAGTCGCGGGACTGGCTGGCGACGCGCGGCTTCTCGCCCCGGTTCGGCGCCCGCGAGCTCAAGCGGTGCCTGGAGCGTGAGGTGCTGACCCGGATCTCCGAGGCGATCGTGCGCCACGGCCGCCCGGCCCACGGCACGCGAGCCCAGGTCCGTGTCGTCGACGACCAGCTCGACGTGCAGCTCGAGCCCGCCGCGGACCCGGCCCGCGCCGCGGCCGTGGATCCCCCGCGCAAAGGCCGCAAGAGCAAGGCGGCCGTCTCGCCTTGAGGCCTGTGACCCGTGGCGCGAATAAACGCGCCCGGTCCGCCGCTTGACTGCGGGGGCTCGCGACGGGAGCGAAGATGAAGCGCAAGACCTGGCTGGCAGGGTGGGTGATCGTGTTGGCGGCGCTCGGGTGCCGCGCCTCTGAGGCCGTGGACGTGGGCCGCACCCCCGCAGAGACGGTGTCCCCGGCGACCGCGCCCCTCCCACCCGCCGAGGCCCTGGCCGAGCCGCCCACCCCTCCCGACGCCCCTCCGGCCCCCTCCAGCGCCGCCGCCCCGCCCGCGAAGGTCGATCGCGCCTCCTACGCCTGGCTCGGCGAGGTCGCCGAGCCCATGCCTGAGCTGGCTCCGCTCGCCTCCCGCTTCGCCCCGCCGCAGGGCTACCGCCGCGTCGAGGTGGCCGACGGGAGCTACGGCGCCTGGCTGCGGGGCCTCCCGCTGCGCCTCGACCGCAAGACCGTGCACGCCTTCGACGGCCGTGAGCTGCGGAGCCCCGCGGCGGCGATCGTATTTATGGATGTCGGGGACCGTGATTTGCAGCAGTGCGCCGACTCGGCCATTCGTCTGCACGCCGAGTATCGCTGGCACGTCGGCCAGGGCGACAAGGTCAGCTACCACTTTACCAGCGGCGACGTGTCCTCCTGGAAGGGGTGGCGCTCCGGCGAGCGCTTCGTGATCGCGGGCAACGCGGTGAAGAAGGTGAACGGGCCGGGCCGGAAGGCCGATCACGCCACGTTCCGCGACTATCTCTCCCACCTGTTCCGCTACGCCGGCACCCAGTCGCTCCGCCTCGACTCGGACGCCGTTCCTCCGGGCAAACCCCTGGCGGGCGGCGACTTCTTCGTCAGCCCGGGCGCCCCAGGCCACGCCATCGTGGTGCTGGACGTGGCCGAGAACGCCACCGGCGAGCAGGTCGCCTTGATGGGCCAGGGCTACATGCCCGCCCAGGAGTTCCACGTCCTGGCCGACCGTGGCGAGCACGTGCTCGATGGCGTGTGGTTCAAGCTGCCCGCCGGGGCGGACGGGGCGCTGTCCAACCCGAGCTGGCAGGACTTCCCGCGGAGCGCCGCGCGGCGATTCCGGTAGGGGGAGCCCTCCCACCGGTCTCCATGACAACACCCGTCGATATCGGGTATACCGGACGCTTCGTGGGTCCACGGGGGGCGACGGGAGGAGGCAGGATGACGCGAAGCATCGCGGTCTATGGCAACAGCTTCAATCCACCGGGGTTGCATCACCGGGGGATCGCAGAGTTCCTGACACAGACGTTCGACGAGGTGGTGATCGTGCCGTGCGGTCCGCGGCCGGACAAGCCATCGAGCGACACGCTGGAGCCGGTGTATCGGGCGGCGATGTGCGACATCGCGTTTCGGGGGCTGGCGCGGGTACGGGTGGAGCTGTTCGATCTGGAGCAGGCCTCGTTCACGCCGTCGGTGCTGCTCGATGGGCACTTCGCCGGGGAGGGCGAGGTGTGGCACGTGGTCAACGCGGAGATGATCGCGCGTGGGGCGTCGGGGGAGTCGAAGATCCAGCAGGGGTGGCAGGGGGGAGTCGAGCTGTGGGCGCGGGGGCGCTTCGCGGTGATCGCGCGGGTGAGCGACGTGGTGGATGCGGCGGATCTGCCGCCGCACAGCCGGCTGCTGCGGATCCCGATCGAGGGGTCGAGCGCGCGGATTCGGGAGCGGTTGTTCAAGCGGGAGAGCATCGACGATCTGCTGCACCCGGCGGTGGCGGAGTACGTCCATCGGTATCGGCTCTACCGGGGCAACGTGCCGATCCGGGCGACGACGATCTCGCTGGAGTCTCCGCGCGTGCTGGTGGTGGCCGACGAGCGCAACCCGCGCGCGCAGGCGTGGAAGCCGGACTTTCTGCGCCACGAGGACGGGGCGGACCCGAACTGCATCGTGGTGCTGGGCGGGGACGGGATGATGCTGTCGGCGGTGCAGGAGCACTGGCGGCTGCGACTGCCGTTCTTCGGCGTGAACGCCGGGCACCTGGGCTTCCTGCTGAACCATGCGGACGATGTGTTGGGCGGGAGGTTTCCGCCCAGTCGCATGGTGCTGCGCCAGCTTCCGATGCTGTACATCGAGACGCAGGGGCTCGACGGGCGCTGGACGAGCCACCTGACGTTCAACGACGCCTGGGTCGAACGGTCCTCGGGCCAGTCGGCGTGGCTGGAGGTCCGTCTCAACGACCAGGTCAGGATGTCCCGGCTGATCTGTGACGGGGCGTTGGTGTCGACGGCGGCGGCCTCGACAGCCTACGCGCGCTCGATGGGGGCGACGCCGCTGCTGGCGGACACGCCAGCGTGGCTGTTCGTCGGCTCGAACGTCATGCAGCCGATGAACTGGAAGTCAGCGCTGCTGAGCCTGGACGCGCGCGTGGAGCTGAAGACGCTCGATCCGGTCAAGCGGCCGCTGCGCGCCTACGTGCACGGCATCCCGTGCGGCGAGGTGCTGGCGATCCGGGCGCGGATGAGCCGCATCGCGACGGCGGAGCTGGCGTTCTGCCCGGAGTACGACATGGCGGAGAAGATCGCGCAGATCCAGTTCCCACGTGACGTGCTGTTCTCGTAAGCACAGCGCGCGGCCTTGCGTGCGGCAGGGAGCGCCGCGTGGTGTGAGGCGGGTGATATCCTACCGTTGCGTACATGCGGACAGTGGTTAGCTTGTGCTCATTGCAGGGTGACAACAGGTCGCTCCAGACACGAGCATACGCTACGCCTGGCCCGAGAGGAGCATATGCAGAGAAATCACTGACCGGGCGCGCCCTTTCCAGCAGGAGGCTTGAAGAGGACGCGCCTGAACCCCCCCACGGAGGGCGCTATGTCCAACTTCGTCTATGTGCTGTTCGCCGTCTCGGCGATCGTGTTCCTGGGGCTCGCTGCTGCGGGCTATCTCTCCAACCGTCGGCTCCCGAAGATCTGACCGACCCTCACCACTTGAACCCCTCGAGCCGGCCAGCCTCGATCGCCGCGTTCGCCGTCTTGAAGAGGAGCTTGACGCCCTCGATGAACATGGCGAAGCGGGGGTCTTTGCTGTGTCCGGTCTTGTAGCGTTTGTAGATCTGCTGGGCGATGACGGCGATCTTGAACAGGGCCTGGACATAGAAGAACAGGATCCCTGAGACGTCCAGCCCGGAGCGCTCCGCGTACCGCGCGACGACCTCGCTGCGGCTGAGGTTGCCGGCCAGGGTGGTGGGCCCGAAGGGGAACATCTGGAGCTCGGGCGGGTCGGCGGCGGTGATCCAGTAACCGAGCGTCGTGCCGAGGTCCATCAGCGGATCGCCGATGGTCGCCATCTCCCAATCCAGCACGCCGATGATGCGCGTGAGGTCGTCCGGGTCGAGGATGACGTTGTCGTACTTGTAATCGTTGTGGATGAGGCAGCCACGGCCCGGGTCGTCGGGCTGCTCGGCGTCGAGCCAGGTGAGCACGGTGTCGACGAAGGGGACGTCGTCGGTGCGGGCGGCGTGCCAGCGTCGGGTCCAGCCCTCGAGCTGGCGGCGGATGTAGCCCTCGGGCTTGCCGAGGTTGTCGAGGCCGGCCGCGCCGAGGTCGACGGTGTGGATGTCCGCCAGGTTGTCGACGAGGTTGACCGAGAGCGCCTGCATGAGCTCGGGGGGCAGCTCGGGCCGGCCTCGGGACCCGGCGCGGAGGATGACGCCGCGGATGCGCTCCATCAGGTAGAACTCGGCGCCGAGCACCTCGGTGTCGGCGCAGTGGTGAATGGGGCGTGGCACCTTCGGGAAGACCGGGTGGAGGCCGGCGAAGATCCGGAACTCTCGCCCCATGTCGTGCGCGGTCTTGATGTTGGCGCCGAAGGGCGGCCGGCGCAGGACGACCTCGGTGGGGCCGGCGCGGAGCAGGTAGGTGAGGTTGGAGTGGCCGCTGGGGAACTGCTCGAGCTCCAGCGGCTGGCCGGCCAGCTCCGGCACGTGCTCGGCGAGGTAGTCCGCGAGCCGGTCGAGATCGAGGGACTCGCCCGGTCGGACGGCTCGGGTGCGGTCGATGGGTTCGGTCATGGCGGGGCCCGTGGCTACTGGACGGAGATGCCGTACTTCTTGAGGATGCGCCGGGCGACGACGGTCTTGTGGACCTCGTCGGGGCCGTCGTAGATGCGCGCGCCACGCTCGTGGCCGTACCAGAACGCCAGCGGCGTGTCGTCGGTGAGCCCGAGCGCCCCGTGGACCTGGATAGCCCGGTCGAGCACGCGCTGCAGGACGCTGGCGACGTGGAACTTGATCAGCGAGATCTCCTCGCGGGCGGCGTATACGCCCTCGTGGTCGATGCGCCACGCGGCGTGGAGGACGATGAGCCGCGCGGCGTGGATCTCCGCGCGGGACTCGGCGATCCAGGCCTGCACGGTCTGCCGTGAGCCCAGCGGCTTGCCAGGGGCCAGCTCGCGGGTGGCGGCGTGCTGACACATCATGTCGAAGGCGCGCTCGCAGATGCCGATCCAGCGCATGCAGTGGTGGATGCGGCCCGGCCCCAGCCGCTGCTGGGCGATCAGGAAGCCGGCGCCGCGCGGCCCGAGCAGGCTGTCGAAGGGGACGCGGCAGTCCTCGTAGGCGATCTCCCCGTGGCTGGCCCAGCCGCTGCCCGCGTGGCCCATCATCGGGATGTTGCGCATGAGGCGGAAGCCGGGCGTGTCGGTGGGCACGATGATCTGACTGGCTCGGGCGTGCGGGTTGCCGTCAGGATCGGTGACGGCCATGACCACCGCGAAGGCGGCGCCGTCGGCGGAGGTGGTGAACCACTTGTGACCGTTGATGACCCACTGCCCGGCGGCCTCGTCGTGCTCGGCCATCGTGCCCATCAGGACCGGGTTGGAGCCCGCGAACTCGGGCTCGGTCATCGAGAAGCAGGACCGATGCTCGCCCGCGATCAGCGGCTCCAGCCACCGCTTCTTCTGCGCCTCGGTGCCGTAATCCAGCAGGATCTCCGTGTTGCCGATATCCGGGGCCTGGCAGTTGAAGGCGTAGTGGCCGAGCGGCGAGCGCCCGAGCTCCTCGCTGACATGCCCGAACTCGGCCAGCGACAGGCCCATGCCCCCATGCTCCTTCGGCAGATGCGGGGTCCACAGGCCCGCGTCCTTGACGAGCCGTCGCTTGGCCTCCAGGGCCGGGCCCAGCGCGCTGAAGCCCTCGCCGAGCTTCGCTTCGAGCGGGATCAGCTCCACATCGACGAACTCGCGGATGGTGGCGAGCAGCTTCTTGAGGTCGGGGGCGATGGAGAAGTCCACGTCTTGCTCCTTGGCCAGGGACCGTCCTGCCCGACGGTGCCCCTGGCGGTGGTTGGCGCCGGGCAGCAGGTCAACGCCAGGTGCGCATCTTCGGGTCGCGCAAGTGGGGGATGCGATTGAATCCGGCCAGGCTGGCGCGGCCCGTCGAGAACTGCAGGTCAGAGAGCGACGCGTTGTAGAGCATCCAGGTCAACTCGAGCGTCCTCGGATCGTTCAGCTCGAGCACATGCGCGACGCCCGCGCCCACGACCCCGGCCGACGTGAACGCCAGCACCCGCTGACCCCGTCCCGCCTCGGCCATGATGTGCTCGACCGCCTCCCCCACCCGCCCACGAAACTTCGCCCACGACTCGACCCCCGGTGCGCCGAGCTCCCCGGTGATCCACCGCCGCGTGATGTGCTCGAACAAGCGCTGGAAGTGCCTCGCGAAGTCCGGGCTGTGCTTGTCGAGCGCCTTGACCATGCCCCGCACCGTCGGGTCGCTGCCCACCAGCGGCGGCACCACCGCCTTGAGCAGCGCCTCCCCCTGATGCTCGGTCAGCGCGTCGAGCGTCACGGGCTCCGGCCACGCCTGCCCCGCCGCCTCTGCGGCCTCCCGCGCCGCCTCGCACGTCTCCCGGTGTCGCCTCAGCGGCCCCCCCCAGACCGCGTCCACACGACCAGGCTCCGACGCCAACCACGCTCCCAGCGCCCGCGCTTGCTCGAACCCCTGCGGTGAGAGCTTGTCATAGTCGTCGTCGAGGAAGGACGCTCGGGCGTGACGGATGAGGGTCAGGGTGCTCATGGACGGCTCGCGGGCGTCGTTGGCGTGGCAGACGGGGAAACTATGCCGGAGGGGGTGGGGGATTGTCTAGCTGAGGCCGTGACCCCGGCCCACCCTCACCCCCCAACCCCCTCTCCCGTATGACGGGAGAGGGGGAGGCCCTCACCCCCCAGCCCCCTCTCCCGTATGACGGGAGAGGGGGAGGCCCTCACCCCCCAGCCCCCTCTCCCCTCGAC
>Ga0100377_1001627_pt1 | contig 19289 bp, 17 predicted proteins | sample CryGeymeta201501_FD_83664 | JGI IMG/M metagenome (GOLD analysis project Ga0100377, IMG submission 83664) | Groundwater microbial communities from Crystal Geyser aquifers in Utah, USA - Crystal Geyser metaG 2015-01 | ecosystem: Environmental > Aquatic > Deep subsurface > Groundwater | place: USA...
AAAAACGATAGCAAACATGTGGTCCTGTTGCTAGTCCAGTACTTCCAACATAACCAATTACATCGCCTTGTTTAACATGTTGCCCTGTTTTTGCCAACCGTTTGCTCATATGTAAATATTGGGTTGTGTAAGTACTGTTGTGTTTGATTTTTACATAATTTCCGTTGTATATTTTGTGGGCGGATTCAATTACTACACCATCACCAGTTGCTAAAATTGGAGTGCCTGTTGGAGCAGCATAATCAGTTCCTAAATGCGGTTTGTTTATTTTTTGAACAGGATGGAATCGTTTCATTGTAAAACCCGAAGTTAATTTTCCAAATTCTAATGGAGATTTAAGAAATGCTCTTTTTAAACTCTTGCCTTTTTCATCAAAAAAATTGGTTATTCCATCTTGCTCAAATCGATAAGCGTAATAATCTTTGTTATAATGATTGAAGTTTGCTGCTAATATTTTTCCTATTCCCACAAATTGGTCTCCAACATATTTTTCTTCATAAACCACATCAAACCAATCCCCTTTTTGAATGCTATAAAAATCAATAGTCCAAGCATATACATTTGCCATTTCAATTGCTAAAACCGGACTTGCTTTTTTGTCTGAAAGTGTTTTGTACAAAGAGGAATTAATGGTTCCTTTAATGTGTTTTATTTTTGTTACTACTTCTTTCTGTCCTTTATAAATAGAAATTGAATCACGCATATCAAAAATTACATATTCAGTTTCATTGGGTTCGTAAATAAAACATTGTGCCTTACCTATAGAGTCTTTACTACATAAAATGGTATATTTTTTTCCTGAGGCAATTTTTCTTACATCAAAAATATCATGAGATTTTTTTACCAACATATCAATATCAGTATAAGGAATGTTATATTTTAATAAGATATTAGCTAAATACTGATTAGGAGCAATTACATCTTTATAGACCATAAAAGAGTCCAATGCTATACCATATTCTATGGTTGGGATGAAAATTTCTTCGTTTTCATCTTGTATTACAGCAACTTCTGTCTCCTCCGATGTAAAGATGTAAAGTAATGTGAATATCGAGAGAACTACAAAAGTTACTAAAATAATTTTTTTCATATTGAAAACAAAAATACCACGAACTTATTGAGGTTCGTGGTAATTTTAATTGGTTTTTTAACAAAGAATTGTTAACCTTATTTTTTTACTATTGCCAATGGGTGAGATAATCCTTCGGAATTGGTTAGTTCTACTTTTATTGAGCCAATTAAAATTTTAGCTTCTATCATCAATGGAATTTTATTTTCATCATCAGATATCCAAAATGTTACATCTTCTTCTTTATCAAAGATTCTACCTTTTTGAGTTACTGGGTGAAATTTAATAGCATGATAAGTTGTTTTCCCTAGTTTTACTCGTTCTTTTCCCATATATCTTATTTTCAAGGGCCAAATTTCATCATCAACGAAAGACCAAATAGTGATGACATCACCTACTTTTGATTTACTATAATCAAGTGTTCGAGAATAAAAGAATGAAGATAGCATGTCTTGAATACCTTCTGGAGCTTTATGTGTTTCTCCTTTTTGAGTAGCAACTATTTTTTTATTTTGCACAAATTGATATTTCTGTTTCTTTTTATATCCACCTTCGTTAATGTCTCTAACAAAAAGCCAAGGAAATACACCTTCTACATCGAGGTATGTTTCATAGCTATCTCTCACCTTAAACACCCAATCAAATGCACTGGCAGTTTTTCCAGTTCCAACAATATGATATACTTCTCGGTTGTTTATTTTTTTATCATATTCTTTAACTTCAATTTTAGCAGTTCCAGCATTCATAAAGCCATAATGTAAACGAAATTCTAACACTTCCCCAGCTTTAAATGCATTATGATTAATTTTTCGTAATGATGAAGTATCACTTGTAGTTGTGTTTATAACAGGAGTGTCGTTTTGTTGATAGGCTGAAAAGAACACTATCATCGCAATGCCTAGTATGATTTTTGTTGGTTTCATTGTATTACTTTTTTGGATGAATTACAGAAAGGGCAAATCCTATGCCAATTTAAACTTTCGTTTTTACGAATTATTTTTCTAGGAGTTACTTTGTTATCTATTTATTATAAGTTTTTTGCAATTGTTCAAAAACATCAGCAACAGCAGGGCATATTTCTGTGTTTTTTAGCGATAAATCTAAAATTTGGTAAAACCTTTTTCTGTTCGTATGCGGATATTCTTTACAAGCTGTTGGTCTGTTCTCATAAACCGTGCAGTAATTTTCATAATCTAAAAACGGACAAGGAGCGGTTTTCAACACATAATCGCCTACTTCATCGATATATAAATATTGAGCAATAAATTCAACCGATTTCATTTTTAAATGCTTGGCTAATCGATCAATATCTCTATCATAAAAAACAGGGCTAGTGGTTTTGCAACAATTGGCACATTGCAAACAATCTATTTTTTCAAAAGCATCATCATGAGCTTGGTGGGTGATGTTTTCTAAACTTTTTGGCTTGTTTCGTTTAAGTTTATATGCCAATAATTGGTTTTCTTTAAGATTTTTTTTGGCTAACTCTAGTTTTGCTTTTAAATGATTATTCATAAATTCAAAAGTAGTGAAAAGCGGAGGTTAATTCTTTATAAACTTTTTTGTTGTTATTTTTTTATTTTGAGTAAATTGAATGAAATAAATACCTTTTTCAAGAGCTGTTAAATCAATTTCTGTTTGGTTGGAAGCTATGATTTTTATTAATTTCCCTGTTACATTATAAATTTTAATTGGAGCATTTATTTTTTCGGAAGAATTGATATACAAAAATCTGCTTGATGGGTTTGGGAATATGGAGATTTCAGATGAGTTTTTTAATTCATCATTTATATTTGTAGAAATAATTTCCCCATTTATGTCATATTTAGCAAAAAATTGCCATATTTTTTCTGATGCATTTATATCATAATTAGTAACCCCAACAACAACAGGTGCACCAGGCCAAGTATGTGCTCCGTCTATAATTTTGTAATGTTCAACTTCAACTCCATTTGTTCCGTTTTTATAAACATAATGTTCTGCAGTGCAACCATCAAATAGGTTAATGTTCGGAACATTATTGAAAATGGGCTGAACGTCTGTTTGGTTAAAAGTTGTCCAATAATTAAGCGTGTTTGAAATGGAAGACATTCCTGCGGCTCCATTATAAGGAACAGTTCCGTCTGCTGTTCCATGAATTTCCATTACAGGCATTGGATGTTGAGGATTACAAGATAACGATTGATTTGCATTCATGGTTCCTGTAACAGAAGCAATGGCAGCAATTCTATTGCTTAATGAACAAGCTAACGTATAACTCATAAAACCTCCATTAGACATTCCAGTACTATAAACACGGCTTTGATTTATGTTGTATTGAGCCGATAATGAATCAATGAGAGCCGCTGTAAAACCAATATCGTCAACTGTTCCTCCCCAACCAGAATTCCAATAAGGTTGGTTATTACCGTCTAAAGTTCCCATAGGATGCACAACAATAAAATTAGCTGTATCGGCAATAGGTCTAAAATCACCATAAAACATTTGAGCTGTTGAATTGCTTGTATAACCATGAAAGTTTAGCACTAAAGGGACAGGATTCGATGCTGAATATACTGCGGGAACATATAAAATATAAGTTCGATAAATTCCATTATGGAAAATACTGTCGTTTATTGTTTGTTGTGCATAAGTTGTTAAACTAAAGAGCATTAACAAAGTTAAAAAGTAGTTTTTCATAATTCTATTTTTATGATTATATTAGTGTGTGTTCATACCCTTCATCTACCAATAGCTGTTTACTTTCGGCTGCAGCAACTGCTAATTCATCACAGCGTTCGTTGTAAAGGTTCCCTGCATGTCCTTTCACCCAATGAAATTTCACATTGTGCTTGGGATAAATTTTTAGAAACCGTAGCCAAAGGTCGACATTTTTTTTGTCTTTAAAACCTTTTTTTTGCCAACCAAATACCCAACCTTTTTCCACTGCATCCACCACATATTTAGAATCAGAAAAAATTTCTACATCGGCTTTTTCCACTTTTATAACCTCCAACGCAACAATTACACTTAGCAACTCCATTCGGTTGTTGGTAGTGTTTCTAAAACCTTCAGCAAGTTCTTTTTTGTGTTTTCCGCTTAGCATTACCACACCATAACCTCCGTTGCCAGGATTTCCTTTGGCTGCTCCATCGGTATATATGGTAATTTTTGGCATTTAAAATCCTTTTTTTTGTGTCGGTAAAATTAGTTGAAAAGATTTTAAATTACCAATTAGTTCTTTTTAGTTTTTAATAGCTAATTTTAGCTTTATAAAATTTGTCAGTGAAAAGAAGCACCCATTAATAAAGAAGCATATTTATAGTATAAAATTATTGATGCTACTTTTAAATTTAAATTAAAACTAATTTAACAATTCATTTTTTTATTATACAACGCTAAAGAAGTGAGTAACGAAAAGAAACTAACTAACAATATAACATTAATTCTGATTTTATAACAAGGTATTAAAATGGAAAAAGAAAATAATCAATTAGCCATTTATCAGGCAGAAAATGGAGCTTTAGAACTCCGTGCCGATGCCTCTAAAGATACAATATGGGCAAGTAAAAAGCAAATAGCTGAGATATTCGGTATTGATAGATCTGTAGTATCAAGGCATATAAAGAACATATTCAATGATGCAGAATTAGACGAAAAAGTGGTATGTGCAAAATTTGCACATACCACTCAACACGGAGCATTAAAGGGTAAACAACAAACCAATTTAATAGATTATTATAACTTGGACATTATCTTGTCTGTTGGCTATAGAACTAAATCTTCCCGTGCTATTCAATTTCGTCAATGGGCAAACAATATTTTGAAAAAGCATATTACTGAAGGGTTTTCGCTCAATCCAAAAATGATAGAACAGAACAAGCAACTTTTTCTACAAACACTTAACGATTTAAAACTTTTAACTCAAAATAGTACCAAAATAGAGATAAAAGATATATTGTCACTCATTCAAAATTTTTCACACACCTGGTTTACACTTGACAGTTATGATAAAAAGGAATTTCCAAAGCAAGGTACGCAAGAAGAAATTCAAACATCGGCAGCAGAACTACAACAAGATTTGCAAAAACTAAAAGCAGCACTCATCAAAAAAGGAGAAGCTTCTGAACTTTTTGCTCAAGAAAAAAAGCAAGGCAATTTAGAAGGTATATTTGGTAGTGTTTTTCAAAGTGTATTTGGGCAAGATGCTTATCTTAGTGTAGAAGAAAAAGCAGCTCATTTACTCTATTTTATCATCAAAAATCACCCGTTTAATGACGGAAATAAGCGAAGTGGAGCTTTTAGTTTTATTTGGCTGTTACAAAAAGCCAATTATAGTTTTCAAGAAAAAATAAATCCTGAAACCTTAGCAACACTTACCATTTTAATTGCTGAATCAAATCCTGAAGATAAAGATAAAATGGTTGGCGTAATATTACTTTTGCTGAGAAATAGATAAATAATGAAAGGGTTTAGTTAAAAAAATTACAGTTGCTGAAAAAATTCTATCATAAAACAACTACAACCCTGCATTACTTCTGAATAACTTAACCGCTATTGCCAGTAAAATTACACCAAACTTTTTAACTCCTAACTCCTAATACTTCTAAGTATTTCCTAACTTCTAAGTACTCCTAAGTACTCCTAACAACTCTCCCTAATAACTAACCACTTTCAATTTATCATCATCTAGCCTAACTCTAAGCCATTTTTGCAGCGAATTTTTCTTAGCTTGTCTAGTTTCAGAATCTATATTAGGATTCCATTTTACTAAAATAGTGGTTGAAGTGTCCTGTTTATTACTAAAGTTAGTATAAACCGTTTTTCCAACTTCCATTCCTATCACATCTTCATATTGCATTTTTACTTCTTTAGATAACGACTTAAAAGGAATGTTATTTAACCCCATTTTGTTGATTTCGTTTTCTAAAAACTTAATTTTTTCGTCTTTATCTTCTATAGTTTCTTGGTTTTTTTTGTAAAGCTCTTCAATAATTCCCGATTTTACTTCAGAGGTGAGCCTGCTGGTTATTTCGTGAGTATTATCTTCAGACTGATAAATCTTTAGTTCGGTATTTTCTAAATTATAACCCAACATTTTTTTGTTCAACATTTTTTTAGTTTCCCCAGAAATAGGTTTTCCTATTAAATAAACTTCTATCAAAGGGTTGCCTTCTTCAGTAGTATAATTTATTTTTTTATCAATCACTTCACTTTCCTCAAATTCAAAATTTTGAATAATGAAATTTTCTGCATTACTTCTAAAAATACTTTCTTGAATGGAACGCCAAAAAGTAAATGAACTAGGTAATATTATGATTACTGTAAATATCCAAATGTATCTAGTTACCTTTTTTTGTTTGGCTTTATCTATATATGAAGTTAGAGGAAAACGTAAGTATTTAACAATTAGCCATGTGGCTAAAATAATAAAAACAGAGTTAATAATAAACAAATAAAAAGCACCAAAAAAGAAACTCCAATTTCCATTTGCTAATCCATAGCCAGCCGTACACAATGGAGGCATCAAGGCAGTTGCGATAGCAACACCATAAATGGTACTGGCAATAGTACCTTTTTTGGTTCGTGCAACAATAAGAGCAACTCCGCCAAAAACTGCAATTAAAACATCTAATAAGGTTGGTCTTGTTCGGGCAATTAATTCCGATTGTACTTCCCCAAATGGGGTAAGTAAAAAATAAACAGTGGATACAACAACACTAATAAAAACAGCCGTTCCTAAACTTTTCAACGACCGTTTTAACATGTTTAAATTATTTATACCAATAGCCAAGCCAACACCTACAATCGGTCCCATAAGCGGGGATATAAGCATAGCACCAATAATCACAGCCGTGGAATTTACGTTAAGCCCAATAGATGCGATGGCAATAGAAGATCCTAAAATCCAAATATTTACTCCTTTAAAGTCAATGTCTTTTTGAATGGAGTCTATTGATCCTTCCACATCTATACCATCTCTTATGTTTACCACATCTTTTAGGTATTTTATTAGTAATACAAAAGATCGTAAAAAACTAAATTTCAACTCTTTGTTATCTGGTATGGTTTCTTTTGTAGTATTGTTTTCTTGATTTTCCATAGCATCAATGCTTTTTTCTAGTGGACTAAATTACAATTTCCCTCCATATATTCATTTGCTTTTTTTATTTTTACATCAAAATTAATATACTTATAAAATGACAGATAAATTTGCTCAATTAGAACAAAAAATTGAAGAAGCGAAGTTAGGTGGAGGTGAAGATAGAATTGCTGCTCAACATAAAAAGAGAAAACTTACTGCTAGAGAGAGAATACATTTTTTATTAGATGAAGGCTCTTTTGAAGAAATTGGCATGTTTGTAACGCATCGTTCCACTAATTTTGATTTAGCAGAACAAAAGTTTTTGGGCGATGGAGTGGTTACTGGTTATGGAACAATTAACGGGCGTTTAATTTATGTTTTTTCTCAAGATTTTACCGTTATGGGAGGTTCGTTAGCCGAAGCTTATGCCGAAAAAATTTGTAAAGTAATGGATTTAGCAATGAAAAACGGAGCTCCAGTAATTGGTTTAAACGATTCTGGAGGTGCTAGAATTCAAGAAGGAGTTGTTTCTTTAGCTGGTTATGCAGATATTTTTTATAAAAACACACTAGCAAGCGGTGTTATTCCTCAACTATCAGCTATTATGGGGCCTTGTGCTGGTGGAGCTGTTTATTCTCCTGCACTTACCGATTTTATTATGATGGTAGAAAACACTTCGTATATGTTTGTTACAGGGCCAAATGTGGTAAAAACTGTAACTCACGAAGAAGTTAGTTCAGAAGATTTAGGCGGAGCTTCGGCTCATTCTACCAAATCGGGAGTAACACATTTAACTTATGCTAATGAAATTGCTTGTATCAATGGAATTAAAACCTTGCTTTCTTATATGCCCCAAAATTGTGAGGATGATGCTCCAAGTATCCCTTATGAATCTACCAATGAAAAAAGGAAAAAATTAAATACTATTATTCCAGAAAACCCCAATCAACCTTATGATATTAAAGAGGTAATTAATGAAACTGTGGATGCAGAGAGTTTTTATGAAATACAAAAAGATTTTGCAGAAAATATGGTCATTGGGTTTGCTCGTTTAGCTGGAAAATCTATAGGAATTGTTGCCAACCAACCTGCATTTTTAGCGGGAGTATTAGACATAAAATCATCACAAAAAGCAGCTCGTTTTGTTCGTTTTTGCGATGCCTTTAATATTCCTTTATTGGTTTTTGAAGATGTGCCAGGATTTTTACCAGGTACCGACCAGGAGTGGAACGGAATTATTACCAATGGAGCAAAACTGTTGTATGCTTTCTGCGAAGCAACAGTTCCGAGAATTACCGTAATTACCAGAAAAGCGTATGGAGGTGCTTATGATGTAATGAACTCTAAACACATTGGTGCTGACATGAATTTTGCTTGGCCAACTGCAGAAATTGCAGTTATGGGAGCAAAAGGAGCCGCTGAAATCATTTTTAAAAATGAAATTCAACAAGCAAAAAATCCTGAAGAAAAATTAAAAGAAAAAGAAGCAGAATATGCCGAAATGTTTGCTAATCCATACAATGCTGCTGCAAGAGGTTATGTAGATGAAGTGATTCGTCCCGACCAAACCAGAGAAAAACTAATAAAAGCATTTAAAATGCTCGAAAATAAAGTAGCTGTATTGCCTAAAAAGAAACATGGTAATATTCCTTTGTAAGGGTTTATAGATTGAAAAACGACACATAAAGTATATAAAACACCGAAAGGGTATAATGTTTTGATATTGCTATTTTTTATACCCGAAATGGTATGATTTGAATTTATTTGCTATTTTTGTACCCTAAAAGGTATAGAATCTACCTATGTTAATATGACAACTATTTCAACATTCATTAAATACCATAGAAAAAAATTAGGATTAACCCAAAAGGAACTTGCTGAAAAAGCAGGTGTTGGTTTAAGATTTATTAGGGAATTAGAGCAAGGAAAACAAACTATACAACTTGACAAAGTTAATCAAGTTCTATCTTTAATAGGATTTGAAATTACTCCTAAAAAAATAGCTATTGATCCTTATTTAATCTTTTGGAAATATTTTAATCAACCGGTTAAAATTAGGCTTAAAAATAAAATAATTAAATATGGGATCATTATTAATGAAATAATAGAAATAGGAGAAAATACTATTTCAGCATGGGAATTTATTTCAAATAATAATACAATGCAATTTCAACAAACTAAGAATAAGGAATTAATAGAAATAATTCATCATTCAAACATTCAAGAGATTGATTTTCAGTAAAATGAAAAAGGGAATAGTATATAAAAAAAATCAGTTTGCAGGAACTTTATGGGAAGATGAAGAAGGTTTTCATTTCCTGTATCACCCATCATATATTGATAATCCAATATATGGAGCCATTAGTAAAACCTTACCCATTCGTAAAGAAAGATATGATAGTGAACATATGATACCTTTTTTTGATGGGTTAATACCAGAAGGCTGGTTGCTAAAAATTGCTATTGATAATTGGAAATTAAATCCAAGAGATAGAATGAACCTATTATTATCGCTTTGTGAAGATAACATTGGAGATGTAAGTATTAAAAGAGAGTATTAAGATGAGAAAATGTTTAATCTGTTATAAATTACTAGATAAATCAGAGTCTGATTATCATGAAAAATGTTTAAAAAAAGAATTTGGATTTTATCAAATGCCTTTCATAGCAATTAATGAAAATGATTTAAAAAAATATGCAAAAGATTTACTAGAAAAAAATGTTGCGATAACAGGTGTTCAGCCAAAATTAAGTTTGTGGTTAGAAGATAACAAACAAAATGTACGATTTACAATAATTAACAGTAAAAGTAATTTTATTATTAAACCTCAAAGTGATATATATAAATTTTTACCAGAAAATGAAGATTTGTGCATGCATCTTGCTTCAGAATTAGAAATTAAAACAGCCAAACATGGTCTGATAAATTTACCTTCAGGAAATTTAGCTTACATCACTAAAAGGTTTGACAGAGTTAAAGAAGAAAAATTAGCAAGTGAGGATTTGTGTCAACTGTCAGAAACATTAACAGAGTATAAATACTGAGGTAGTTATGAAAAAACAGGAAAGATTATCAAACTATATTCTTCACAACCTGGATTAGATGTGTTGAACTTTTTTGAATTGGTTTTATTTAGCTATATTATTGGAAATGCAGATATGCATTTAAAGAATTTTTCATTGTTAGAAGATGGGTTAGGAAACTTTACTTTAAGCCCTGCTTATGATTTAGTAGCTACATTTTTGGTTGTTGAGAAAGAAGATGAACAAATAAGTTTAAATATGAATGGTAAAAAGAACAAAATTAACAGAAATGATATTGATGTTTTAGCCAAAAATTTAGGACTTAATGCAAAACAAGTTGAAAAAAGTTATTTAAAATATATAGAAAAAAAAGATAGTATAAATTGGTGGATTGCAAACAGTTTCTTGCCAATGGAACAAAAAGAAAAACTACAAGAATTAATAGATAAAAGAATTAAAATAATAAAATATAAATAGTATGAAAGACGCTTATATTATAGATGCAATCAGAACTCCAATAGGAAGTTTTGGAGGAACATTAGCTGCGGTTAGAACAGACGATTTAGCTGCATTAGTAATCAAAGAATTAGTAAGAAGAACTCCAACATTAAACACAGAAGAAATTGAAGATGTGCTTTTTGGCTGTGCAAATCAGGCCGGTGAAGACAATCGAAATGTAGCCCGAATGGCAGGTTTATTAGCTGGGTTGCCCTGGAAAGTAGGTGGAGAAACTGTAAATAGGTTATGTGGTTCAGGCATGGCTGCTGTAATAAATGCTTCCCGAGCGATTAAAATTGGTGATGGAGATTTGTATATTTCTGGTGGAGTAGAAAACATGTCGAGAGGACCGTATGTTATTTCAAAATCTGCCAAGCCTTTTGGAACTGATGCTAAAATGTACGACTCTAGCTTTGGTTGGAGATTTATTAACCCAAAAATGCAACAACTTTTTGGTACAGAAGGAATGGGTGAAACCGCTGAGAATTTGGCAGAAATGTACAACATCAGTAGAGAAGACCAAGATAAATTTGCTTATTGGAGTCAGATGAAGGCTACCAAAGCTCAACAAAGTGGCAGATTAGCAGAAGAAATTGTGGCGGTAGAAATTCCTCAACGAAAAAAAGACCCCATCATTTTTGCTCAAGATGAGTTTATTAAACCTACTACCAGCTTAGAAATTTTAGGCAAGCTTTCTCCTGCTTTCCGCAGAGAAGGTGGTTCTGTAACTGCTGGAAATGCTTCAGGACTGAATGACGGTGCTGCTGCCATGTTAATTGCTTCTGGAGAAGCTGCAAAACAATATAATTTAACCCCTAAAGCACGAATAGTTGCTAGTGCCATTGCAGGAGTTGAACCAAGAATTATGGGGATAGGCCCTGTTTATGCCTCCGAAAAAGCCTTAAAAAGAGCAGGGTTAACTTTAAACCAAATGGATATTATTGAAATTAATGAAGCTTTTGCAGCACAAAGTTTGGCTTGTACTCGTAAAATGGGCTTAGCAGATGACGACCCTCGTATTAATCCAAATGGAGGAGCTATTGCTTTAGGACATCCGCTTGGAATGACTGGCTCAAGAATTTTACAAACGGCTGCCATAGAATTACAAAAAACAAATAAAAAATATGCATTGGTCACTTTATGTATAGGAGTAGGACAAGGTTATGCAACGATTATTGAAAGGGTTTAATAATGTTTTATGGTTGATTCTACAATGCAAAAACATCCTCTATTCTACTTTTTATATATAAATAATAGATTATAATTGCATAATTATATATAAATAATAGATTATAATCGCATTTTCTTATGTTTTTTAATTATTTTTGTTAAAATTTGTTTTAACAATGAAATTAATAAAAAGAGATTTACAAAGTCAACTGCTTGAAAAATGGAATTCAAGGAAAGTACTTGTTGTTATAGGACCGCGTCAAGTTGGCAAAACTACATTAGTACGTTCCTTGTGTGAAAAAGAAGGCGATTATCTATTTATAAATGGTGATGATGCTGAAGATAGAGTTGTGCTTGAAAATGCTGGAAAAACCAAACTGGAACAAATTATAGGAACTAATAAAACAGTTTTTATTGATGAAGCACAACGAATTAAAGACATTGGGTTGATTTTAAAAATCATTTATGACCAAATTAAAGGAGTTCGTTTAATTGCAAGCGGATCATCCGCTTTTGATTTAGCTAACGAAGTGAACGAGCCTTTAACAGGAAGAAAATGGGAGTTTATCATGTTTCCACTTTCATGGAATGAATTGAATCAGCATTTTGGATATTTTCAACATGTAAAAAATTTAGAACAATACTTAATCTATGGTTTATACCCTGAGATTGTTGTAAATACCAACAAAGAAGAAATATTAATTCAACTAAGTGGAAGTTATTTGTATAAAGATTTACTGCAATATAAAAGCATACGAAAATCCGATGTGTTAGATAAGTTGTTGTTAGCATTGGCTTTACAAGTTGGCTCTGAAGTTAACTACAACGAACTTGCTCAAACAGTTGGAGCAGATAGAGCAACTATTGAACAATATATAACACTTTTAGAAAAAGTATTTGTTATATTTAGATTAAATCCATTAGCAAGAAATGTTAGAAATGAAATTAATACTTCAAGAAAAATTTACTTTTACGATAATGGAATTAGAAATGCTATAATCAGAAACTTTAAACCACTAACATTAAGACAAGACGTTGGAGCATTGTGGGGAAACTATTTAATTTCAGAAAGGATTAAGTTTTTATCAACTAACAAAATAAATTGTCGCTATTATTTTTGGAGAACCTATCAACAACAAGAAATAGATTGGATAGAAGAAAAAGACGGAGTATTTTATGCTTATGAATTTAAATGGAATCCAAAAAAGACAAAGAAAAAATTTCCCGTAACATTTACGGCTAATTACAAAATAGAAAAAACAATGGTGGTTACTCCTGAAAACTGCCATGAGTTTTTATCTTTATAATAGAACGTGCTAATTAACAATAAAGTTTTTATGCAAATCGATTTAGAAAAAGAAAAAAAAGAGATAGATGAAGCTTTTAAAGGGCTGATGAAATCTGCTACGTATTCAAAAAAAGATGCAGCAACTAAAAAAAGAATCAAAAAAGCATTTGAGGTTGCTTATGACGCTCACAAAGATATAAGGAGAAAATCAGGTGAACCCTATATTTATCATCCCATAGCGGTTGCCCGAATTTGTGCTGAAGAAATAGGTTTGGGAGCAACCTCTATTATTTGTGCCTTATTACATGATACAGTTGAAGATACAGAACTTACCATTGAAGACGTAAGAAACTTGTTTGGGGATAAGGAAGCACAAATAATTGAAGGGTTAACTAAAATTTCTGGAGTTGTTGATGCAACCGTTTCATTGCAAGCAGAAAATTTTAAAAAAATATTACTCACACTTGCAGAAGATGTTCGGGTTATTTTAATAAAACTAGCCGACAGGTTGCATAATATGCGAACCATTGGTTCTATGCGGAGAGATAAACAACTAAAAATTGCTTCCGAAACTTTGTTTTTGTACGCTCCTTTAGCTCACCGTTTGGGATTACATTCCATAAAATCGGAGTTAGAAGATTTATCATTGAAATGCCAAGAACCAGAAATGTTTCATGAAATTGAATCGAAACTAAAAAAATCTCAAGAAGTTAGAACTCGTTTTATCAATCATTTTTCATTACCAATCAGGAAAACGCTAGAAGAAAAAGGGTTTGAGTTTGAAATGAAAGGAAGACCAAAATCAATTTATTCTATTTGGAACAAAATGAATAAAAAAGGAATCCCTTTTGAAGAAGTATATGATTTATTTGCAGTTCGAATTATTATTGACTCAAAACCCGAAAACGAAAAATCAGATTGTTGGCAAGTCTATTCCATTGTAACCGATTTTTATCAGCCCAATATTGAGCGATTGAGAGATTGGATATCTGCCCCTAAGGCCAATGGATATGAATCGTTGCACACAACAGTTATGAGTCCAACAGGAAAGTGGGTTGAGGTACAAATTCGCACTAAAAGAATGGATGAAATTGCTGAAATGGGTTTTGCAGCACATTGGAAATATAAAGAAGGTTCTGTAGAAAGTCAATATGACAAGTGGATAAAACAAATCAGAGAATTAATAGAAAACAACGATGCAAATGCTTTAGATTTGGTGGATGATTTCAAATTAGACTTGTTTTCAGATGAAATTTATGTTTATACTCCCGAAGGAGAAATGAAAAATCTTCCTATTGGAGCAAGTGCACTAGATTTTGCTTTTGCAGTTCATTCAGAAATTGGAGCCCACTGCATTGGGGCTAAAGTGAATAACAAATTAGTCCCCTTAAGTATTGCGTTGAAAAGTGGCGATCAAGTAGAAATTCTTACTTCCAAAAATCAAAAACCGAAAGAAGATTGGCTCAACTTTGTAAAAACACATCGAGCAAAATCTAAAATTAAATCTTCTTTAAAAGAAGAAAAAAGAGAGTTGGCTATTATTGGAAAAGCTATGCTAGAAAAGGAGTTTAAACGATTAGATATTTCGCATCAAAATATTAGTTTAAAGGAATTAAAAAAACATTTTAAAGCACCATCTTCATTAGATCTTTATTTTAAAATTGCTACTGAAGAAATAAAATTAAATCAATTACGAGATTTTGAAGTAAAACACGGCTCATTACGTTTTAAAAGAACTATTCCAAACAGACTTAAAAATTATTTTGAACGAAAAAAAGCTCCCAAAACAGAAAAAAAAGAAGAGATTTTGGTGATTGGAGATAACATGGAGAAATTGGATTATAGTTTAGCCAATTGTTGTAACCCTATACCAGGCGATGAGGTTTTTGGTTTTATTACCGTAGCCGAAGGAATAAAAATTCATAAGGTAAGTTGCCCTAATGCAGTTCAATTAATGTCTAATTATGCCTATAGAGTAATAAAAGCGAGGTGGATAGAAAAAGATAAAATGGACTTCTTAACAGGACTTAAAATTATTGGTATTGATAATGTAGGGATTGTAAATAACATTACACAAGTAGTTTCTAATGAGCTTCATGTAAATATGCGTTCCATTAAATTTGAAAGTTATGATGGAATTTTTGAAGGTACAATTATGGTTTTTGTTCAAAATACCTTGCATCTTGAGAATTTAATTAAAAACCTTAAAAAAGTTGAAGGAGTTACCAAAATAGAACGAATTGATAATTAATGTAACAAATAGCATGGGCTTTTGCGTGTTGGAAATCCCTCCCCTTTGGGGAGAATGGGTGGGACTAATAACAAATAACTTCTGCCATTGTTAATAAAATCTCATAATACCTATTAAATTTATGTTTTAAAATTCGGTTTAATCTTTATTTTTACTTTTTAATAATTTGTTATGAGTTCAATCGAAGAAATTCAACAAAAAGTAAAACGAATTTTTACAAATTACTTAGAAGAACATAAGCATAGGAAGACTCCTGAGCGATTTGCAATTCTTCAAGAAATTTATGTGAACAACGATCATTTTGATGTTGAAGAACTCTACTTATCTATGAAAAACAAAAAATATAGAGTAAGTAGAGCAACATTGTATAACACCATAGAGTTATTATTGGCTGCAAATCTAGTTAGAAAACATCAGTTTGGCAACAATATTGCTCAGTATGAAAAATCTTTCGGTTCAAAACAACACGACCACATTATTTTAAGTAATGGAGAAGTGATAGAATTTTGTGACCCACGAATTCAAAATATTAAAAAAACATTACAAGAAATGTTTGATGTTACCATACTTCATCACTCCTTGAATTTTTATGCTGTTAAAAACGAAAAATAAACAATCATGAGCTTTTCATTTCATATCAAAAAAGAAAACAACGTGCTTATTATTGCATTAAACGGAAGTTTAAACAATAAGCAACAAGCCGAAAGTTTATTAGAAGAAATAGATTTTTATTTCAATGAAGGCGTTAACGCTATTATTTTAGATTTAGCCAAAATGGAATACATGAACAGTTCTGGACTAGGAATTTTCATATCTATTTTAACACAAACTCGAAATAGAAATGGAGAAGTTGTGGTCATTAATATTCCTAAAAAAATAAATCAATTGTTGGTTATAACTAAATTGAACAATGTATTCAATATCGCTCATAATATTGAAGAAGCCAAGCAATTGGTAGTAAAAGATAACAACACTGTTAATAATATTTAAAATCCTTAAAGCTAAACCATAAAAAATGAAAGTAGATGTATTGTTAGGACTCCAATGGGGAGATGAAGGAAAAGGAAAAATTGTTGACGTATTAACACCAAAATATGATATTATAGCACGATTTCAGGGTGGACCAAACGCAGGTCATACGCTTGAGTTTAACGGAATAAAACATGTATTACACACCATTCCTTCAGGTATTTTTCATGATGGAGTTGCTAATGTTGTAGGTAACGGAGTAGTTATTGACCCCGTTATCCTTAAAAAAGAAATTGATGCCTTAGTAAAAATGGGTGTTGATATAAAAAAACAACTTTTCATATCTAAAAAAGCACATCTTATTTTACCTACACATCGATTAATTGATGCCGCTTCCGAAGCAGCAAAAGGAAAAGAAAAAATAGGTTCAACACTAAAAGGAATAGGTCCAACCTATATGGATAAAACTGGTAGAAACGGTTTGCGTGTTGGTGATATTTTCGAAACTACTTTCAAAGAAAAATACAATAAATTAGTAATTAAACATAAAGAGATTCTAAAATTTCATGACTTTGAATACGATTTAGAGGCTTTAGAAAAAGATTTTTTTATTGCCTTAGAGGTCATTAAAAACCTTACGGTTATTGATAGTGAACATTATTTGAATAATGCTATCAATAACAACAAATCCATATTGGCAGAGGGAGCTCAAGGCACCATGCTCGATGTTGATTTTGGATCTTACCCTTTTGTAACTTCATCGAACACTACAACAGCAGGGACTTGCACCGGATTAGGAATTGCTCCTAATAAAATTGGGAAAGTTTTTGGGATTTTTAAAGCGTATTGTACAAGAGTTGGCAGTGGTCCTTTTCCAACGGAATTAGAAGATGAAGTTGGCGAACGTATGCGAAAAGCAGGAAACGAATTTGGTTCAACCACTGGAAGACCAAGAAGATGCGGTTGGATAGATTTACCTGCTCTTAAATATGCCATCATGATTAATGGTGTTACAGAATTGATTATGATGAAAGCAGATGTGTTGAGTGAGTTTGAAACGATAGCTGTTTGCACGCACTATATTGTTGATGGTAAAAAAATAGATTTTATGCCTTATGATATTGTTTCAAAAGAAGTTACACCTGTTTATGAAACATTAAAAGGTTGGAAAGAAGATTTAACCAAACTGGCTTCTATGGATAATATTCCCAATGAATTAATCAATTATATAGATTATTTAGAAAAAGCCTTAAATGTGCCTATTTCTATTGTTTCTGTTGGTCCAGATAGAACACAAACCATTCACAGAGGAAATGTGTTGGCGTAAGATTTAATATTTATAATATTTCTGATTTAAAAAAAACATTAGTAACAAAATTTGCACACAAAGAACTTATTCCATACTTTTGGACAAAATCAGTCCGAACATAAAAATAGACAAATATGGAAGTTACATTTGGAGAATACATTAAACAAAAAAGAACAGAATTGGGTTTTCCGCTTCGCAAAGTTGCTTCACATATCGACATCGACCCTTCAACATTAGGAAAAATAGAAAAGGACGAACGCCAACTAAATATTGAACAGTTGGATAATCTTTGCCAAATTTTACAAGCTGACAAAAATACTCTTTTAAATTATCACTATTCTACACGAATTTTTGACGAGTTAAAGAGTTATCCCAAATATCAAGATGTTCTAAATATTGTTAATAACCAATTAACACAGTATTTAACCAAACAAACTTCGATAAAATTTGATAAAGATTGGCGAGAAAAAGAATTTTCAAATCCAAACGCAATTATTAAAATTGGGACAATGTTCTCAGGAATTGGAGCAATTGAATATGCTCTAAAACGTTTGAATTTAAAAACTGAAATTCAATTTGCAAGTGATATTGATAACTTTGCAAAGCAAAGTTATTTTGCAAATTATGAAATTGCAGAAAGCAGTTGGTACAACGATGTTCACGACATAGACGGAAAAAAATATAAAGAAAAATTAGATTTATTAGTTGGCGGAAGCCCTTGTCAATCTTTTTCAATGGTTGGAAAACGTAAAGGTTTTGACGATACAAGAGGAACTTTATTTTATGAATTTGCAAGAGTTGTAAAGGAAAGTCAACCAAATGTTTTCATCTATGAAAACGTGAAAGGTTTAATAAGTCACGACAATGGCAATACTTTTGAAACTATAAAAGCAACTTTTGACGAATTAGGGTATAAATATTTTTATCAAGTTTTAAATGCCAAAAACTACGGAATGCCACAACATAGAGAAAGAATTTTCGTTGTTGGTTTCAAAGATAAGTTAGTAGATTTTCAATTTCCTGAAGCAATTGCACTTGAACATAAAATGCAAGATTTTTTAGAAGATTACACAGATAGCAAATATTATCTGAAAGAAAAAGGTGTAAAATTCGTAACTAGTTCAAAAAACAGAAACAAGCGATACACACAAATAAATGGAGAAATTGCACTTTGCCAAAAGGCAAATCAGCAATTTAATTGGCATGGAGATTTTGTTTTTCAAGAACAAAATGAGAATGAATTTAATGAATTCATTTTTGATGTAAACAAAGTAGAAGAAAAGTATTATTTATCAGATAAAGTAAGAGATTACGTTTTAAGTAGTGGTACAAAAACTTTCAAAACAACTGTAAAAACAGACCTTGAAGTGGCAAGACCACTTTTACAATCAATGCACAAAATGCATCGTTCTGGCGTGGATAATTACGTTACACATTCTGGACGAATTAGAAAACTAACACCCAAAGAATGTTTACGACTAATGGGCTTTCGTGATGATTTCAAGCAAGTTGTAAGCGACACTCAAATGTACAGACAAGCAGGAAATAGTATTGTAGTTGATGTTCTAATAGCATTACTTAAACAAATGGACATAACTAAATTCGCTACAAATTAGAGTATGGAAAATTTTCAAAAAATCAATATTG